>CEON01002614.1_pt1 | contig 17336 bp, 8 predicted proteins | sample 530291 | NCBI WGS metagenome assembly CEON01 (sample SAMEA2619888, study PRJEB7988) | marine metagenome | biome: marine biome (ENVO:00000447); feature: surface water layer (ENVO:00002042); material: "saline water (ENVO:00002010), including plankton (ENVO:xxxxxxxx)" | depth 5 m
GCTATCGAAAGTTGCGGCACTGGTGCTAATCGCGACTGGAGTAAAATCAATATTTCCACCAATGGAGGTGACGCCCAGTCCAATAGATCCAATTCCCGTAATATTTGTAAGACTGGAAGAACCAATTCCAGCAACATTGCAGAATACTCTTACTACAGATACGGTACCAACTCCAGCAACAGGTTTGTATGTTACATGGAAGTTATTTACCTGGTATATGCCATCAAAGTGAGACTTGCAAATACCGATCTTAGTGCTGTTAGTTCTTCTGGTTTCAAAGTGAGTAACCGCAAGACCAATATTAGAGTCTCTGACTACGAAATAGTCGCCAGTGCTAATTCCACTAATCGTACTTGCTGAAGAAACATAGTGAGTTCCTCTCAAGTCCGAATCTGTAGGAATGAAGAGATCAAAGATCACTTTTGTGGTCAAACCAGTAGTAGAAAGACCAAATCCAACGATAGTTCCATAATCTCCACTGAAACTTTGAACCTCATCTGTTTCTAATACAGATGATTGATCTTGAATAAGAACTTTTGGTGGATTTGTCGATGCATAACCAGATCCAGGATTGGAGACCGCAATAGAAACTACAGAACCATTGAGAATAGTTGCTGTAGCAGATGCAGTTGATCCAGTTCCGACTGGATTGGAAAGAGTTACGGAAGGAATAGATGCAAATCCAGATCCTCCATCGCTGATTGTGAATGAAGTTACAGTTCCAGCAGAAGAAACTGTTGCGGTAGCAGCAGCGGAAGTGCATGAATCCTGAGATAGGATATTGATCTTCTTCTGGAAGAGAAGAGATGCATTATTTTCATTTGCAGCATTAAACAGAGTTCTTAATGTATCAACATAGACAATTGTTACACCAGTTCCTACTGTTTGTGTTACATATGCAGCAGGGAATATATTCGCTTCGTATTGATCTCTGTCCTTTCCAACTTCCTTTTCATCAATAATCTTATCTTCAGTTTGCTTACACCAAGTAACTGGTCTAAGCATCTTAGAATTATTAGTATTTCCTGGTCCGAAGTATGGATTTGTGCCAACAAAATCAATAGATTTGATTTGTGTCACTGTTCTTTCTTCTTCTTGGAAAATTAAAGTTTGTCCAATATCAGGATTATAATTGATTGTCAAATCATCTCCAACCTTCACGGTTTCGACGATATCTCTATCAACAACGTCAACATCTCCACTTCCCTTATAGAATAGAATCTTAGCAGTATCTCCTTCCTTAGGTGGTTCAGAGAATTCAATCAAACTACCGCCAGGGAAGAAATAACCTTCTCCTGGAACTTGGAGAACATCATTGACAAATACCAATAATGTTGCTTCAACATTAATATTAGAACCTCTAGCAGATCTGATAGAGATCAAATCTCCAGCAACTCTAATTGGGAAGATAACATCGGATCCATTAAATTGAGATGATACATCATCGATTATTTGGAGTTGTCCAATTGACCAACCAGCAAATCTATCATTGAAGACTTCTTGAATTGTTATTTGGAATTCACTGGAAGGTTTGGTTGGATCGGTTGGAATTCCTGCAAGTCCTCCAGTTTCAATAGTAAGAATTTCTCCATTACCATATCCATATCCAAGATTAGTGAGTTCAAAATCAATAACACTGGAAGCAGCGCCAACAACAACATTAATCTTCGCCTGTGTTCCTACCCCTGGAGTTGACTGTGAACTGTATACGAGAGGAATATCAGAATAAGATAATGGATCATCAAATACGACATATGGAACATTGGAACTGGTATATCCTGTTCCTGGATTAGTAATGGCAACACTGACGATGTGACCATTGCTAACTGCTGCTGTTCCAATATTGGTTATACTGTAAGTTCCAGTGGAAGACGTATAAAGTCCTACGTTTACGACTGTTTGGATTCCTGCTCTATAACCAGATCCACTGTTTCCAATACTAATCGATGCAATTGTTCCTGCAGCAGAAACAACAGCAGTTCCTCCAGCAGAAACTAGATCTTGTAATCCGAAACCGAAGGTAGAACCAACAGAAACAATTATGCCACCAACAGGAATAGATGCATTATTGACATCATATCCTACTGAACTTGCAGTTCCAGTGAACTGAATAGATGTAATACCAACAGTTTCATCAGAAATTAAAGTATAATCTCTGTTTAGACCTGGACCTTGGAAAATATCATTTATAGTGATGATAGCATTATTTTCTGCTATCTCAGACAGACTCGAACCCGCCGATGTAAGGGTAAATTTACGAGTTTGACCATCAAAACTTTCGGAAATATCATCAAAGATATAGTTCTTGGTGTAAGATTCCTCATCAGACCCTTGTACACCAGATCTCATAAAGGATCTTCCTTGGAACTTGGAACCAGTTGTTATGCCAGTCCAGTCTCTTTCTGATGGCTTATTTGTTGAAGTGGATAATGGTGTTTGACCATATGGAGGATCAACAAAATTAATCGTACTGTCGATGATATTGTAGTTTCCACCAATCTTGGTAATTTTCGCATCTGTTCCATGACCAGCAAGACCAGTTCCCATCCAAGATCTTCTTACTCTTACATTAAAGGTTCCGCCAACACCAATAGATTGAATTCTCATGATTTCATCATCAATCTGAATCAAATCTGTTCCGAAGAAAGATGTAATTCCAGAGAATACAAGTACATTTTCCGTAGTTGTTACTGCTTTTGCCAAACTTGCTGTGATAGCAGTAGAAACGATTGGAGATTGAATGACATTATCAATAGCAACAACAACTTTGGAGTTTTGCTTCTTAGAAGTGAAACTGTGTGATGTGCCAATACCAACTGAAGTAATATCAATTGGAGTAGGAACAAATGATAATGCCTCTGCAGCAGTTCTCGCTAACTGAATCTCAGATTCGTTGAGTTTGATGACGTATACAGATCCAGGAAGTTTTGTAGTTGTTCCAACACCAACGAAACTTGTAGAAGCAATTTCAATCGCATTAGAAGAACCAGTTCCAGCAACTCTATATTGAACTTCCTCACCAGATACAAAGTAGTGATCTGGAATTTGAATGCTATTGTTTGATACATTAACATTTGTGGAAGATGAGCAATCTACTTCTCTTCTGAAAATTGGAAGATTGTTGTGATTCAGTGGGAAGTCTCTCTTAATATTTGAAAGAGTTCCTTCATACGTTCCCTGGAAACTATTAACACTGGAATTATTGAAGTCCAATGAAATATCTGTTCCAGAATCATTCGAAGGACGGACAAGATGGGAGAATACCTTGACCTGGATGTTTCTGTCTGCTACAGGTTCAAATGTTATCTTGGTTATGTCATTAGTTTTAGCAATTCCAACTGTTCCAAGATTTTGATTTGTTTCAAGAACAGCAAATTCAGTAATAAATCCATCATTGTCATCATCAACAGCAACAACCTCAGAGAATTGATGATCTCCACTATCAGGATCAGATGCCTGTACTAAGAAATATCCACCATCATACAGATTGATGTAATCAGATACTATGTGAGAAGTTGGTGATGAAGATGAAGAGATCGCGACATAAGAAGACTTAAGTTTTCCATATCTAAGAGCTGTTGATCCAACCCCACTGTAATCTGTGTCAGCAAGAGCAACAAACCAAGTATTTACAGTAGCACCAAAACCAGTTGTAGAAAGACCCAAATTAGATGTAAAGTCAACCTTTAAGGTGGAACCACTAATGTATGGCCAGAAAGTTCCCAATCCAGTTCCAGAGAAAGTATCGTAACTATGATTTGACAATTGACCATAATCAATGAATTCAATTTCAGATCCATTGTGAGTCAAGTTGAATTCGTTGTATTCATATTCTCCATTATGTCCAGTTACTTCAACGATTCCTTTGACAGAACTGTAGTAACTTGGAATTTCTACAATAGAAGAAACAGTATCCGATTTTGAGGCTCCTACTATTCTTACACCATCTCCGAGTGTAGTTGTTCCTAATCCAGCAACATACGAACCATTGATTCCAATTGTTAATGTGGAAACCGAATAGTCATTTACAGAATATTTTACTGGATAGAAGTTGAGAACTCCTTCTGTTCCAGAAATAGAGAAGTCAAAAGATCCAAGATCAGAAACAGATTCAACTCTTCCGTATTGGTTCATATATGCAAGATTGTCATTATCATAGAGAAGAGTTACTAAGAGAACTTGTCTTTCTCCAGTAAATCTAATATCTTTTGCATATGTGATGAATTTTTTAACTCTAGCATCGGCAAGATTGAATCTAGCAATCTCACTAAATCTTGTTGGTCTTGGATTACTATTAAAGAGAGAAGAAACATCATCAATAATCAATACTCTATTGCCAATAGACTCAGAGTAATCTGTGAGAACTGCATTTTGGAAGATTATCTCATCGGATACGACTCTACCGTCGATGGTAAAGGAGTTTTCTTTGACCAAATCAAAATCATAAACACAATTAAGATCTCCTGATCCGATCAAATCTACAATGATTTGAATTCCTGGAATATCGTTTGGAGCAGGAAGACCGATAGCCATATCCTGACTAGAGACATAACCCAGTTTAGACTCAATCTGAAGATCGGAGAACTTTTTAAATCCTGTCGTATGATTTAATGTGCTAACGGCGTCATCCCAGGTTTCCAATGGAACTCTTGACTTAATAGAGTATGAGAAGTTCTGATAATAATCATTATCTTGGAGTCTGGTAGAGTTATCTCCTAAGAATCCAGCATTATTTTCCCATCCACCTTTTTTAATTGAAGAACTGGAAAGTTGATAGAAACCGTCATAATTGCTGACTTCTTTAATAGTCGCTTTTGTTCTAGTGGATTTTGCCGTGATGACATCACCAACAGAAACCTCATTTTGAGATCTCAGTTTTAATATATTTGCATCTTGGTTGTATCCTTCAATAATTCCTTCATATCCATCTCCGAAAGATGCTTCCTCACCAATAGCAAAAGAATTTGAATTTACTACAATATCAAATTCAGGCATGTGTTTGCGAGGAATAATTCTTACTGCAGAATTAGCGTCGTCAAAATCAGCAACATCACCGTTATCATCCAGGACATTGGACATGCTATAAGTAACAATTCCAATTCCACCGATATTTTTCGATACCTGCGTAACTTCGAAGAAGTTGAAATTATACTCGTTTGAATTGAATCCCTTAATGTTACCAGTTGCCCCAGTTACACTTGCATTTTCAACAAAAACTTCATCGCCAACATCAAATGGGAACGATTCTGCTGTACTAAATCCAACAGATAAGGTAGCAGTAACAGTTTGAGATGTTGAATCAAATGTTAAACTAGAAATACCAACACCATTAGAATTATGAATAGGTATTATAGTTGGATTAATTGGGGAAAGAGCGAATGTATTATTCAAAATTTCAACGCCTACATTTCCCAACTCAAATCTGAGATCTGCTTCGGGCAGAACTTCTTTTCTACTTCCATCAATGAGAATTAGTTGTGGAGCAGATGTATATCCTCTTCCGAATGAAGTTACAGAAACTCTCTCCAATGAAGAAAGCGTTTCTACAGTACAAATTTGTGGTAATTTTGCCTTTGGTCTCAATGTCTTATCAGTTGGCAAATCATAACCAATATCGATTATGCTCTTAGATACAATCTTACCGATATTAGAACCAGAAACAGATATGATCGCATCACTTCCCAAATCAGTGTCGAAGGTTGTGGACAACCCTGGAAGTTTGGTGAATTTGTTTCCTTTATTCTTGATCGAAATCGATTTTACAGGTCCATATGCATTTCTAGAGTTCGTGGAATAATTTAATACTGAAGAAGATCTGTCATATGAAGTAGATTCTGGAGATTTATCGATTGTATATTTAAAACTTGTTCCTGCGGAGACAATTGCAGTATATTCTCCAGAATATAAACTCTTATTTCTAATAATTTCATTATATCCAATTACACCATCATCTTTTATGATGGTACTTTTTTCATTTGGAAGAATACTTGTATTTGTTGGAGAAAATTCATAATACAGAACTTTTGGAATATTTTTGTTTATCTTTAGTTCTACTTTTGCATTGGAGGATATTCCAATTTCACCTGTTCTAGAAACTTCAAACTCATTTGAAGTGCCAGATGATTCAAAAACGGAATCAAAAGATAAGTCCGAATGGAACAACATTTCAAATGCGGAGTATTCGGTCGATTGCTGTAAGAATCTTAAAGAAGGATCAGAAACATCAAAAACAAGAGTAGAGTCTTCATAAGCTTCGATAGGTGGATTGACTAATCCAATCTCTCCAGAATAAGAGCTAGTAATTCCAACATAAGAAGGAATCGAATTCAGTGCTCCAGATCTAGTTTCAGACAGTTTGATGTTATTGTCATCAATAAAGATTACATAATACAGTTCACCATCGATAGGTCCATAACCATCTACAGTAGCAGTATGTAAAACTTTATCGCCTGCTTTAAATCCGTGATCAGCAATATTAATCTGAGAAGTAGAAGTGCTTACACCTGAAGAAGTAAAGGATTTCGAATCAATTACAATTCTTCTAGACTTATCATTGTACTTGACAGTAACAGTCTTAGAACCTCCAACATTTACATCAACAAATACAGTCTCTCCATTGAAAAGACCATGAGTATTTGCAAGAGATACTGTTACTTCATTCTTCTCTGCAGATCCAGTGACTACATTTTCGTATTGAGTTTGGAAACTATGATAGACTCCAGTTCCAATACCAGTAAAGTATAAAGTTGAAGATGTTCTGATACTATCACCAGCACCAACAAAAGATCCTGTAGATCCAAGACCTACTTTAACGGTAGCAATACCAATCAGATCATTACTAATTTTAGCAACATAGAAAGTTTCTTGGTCAGATACAGTATAATCGGCACTTACTCCACCAACAGAGACTTCAATAGGATCTCCGGTATTTGTGCTGTATAAAAGTCTATCTCCTGTTTTGAGACCATGATTGGGAAGATAAACTGATCTCTGTGGAACAAATATGTTTGTGTCCCCTGCACCTGGATTTGAGAATACTATTGTTGTTCCAATTCCAACACCTAAAGCCAAAGAATCTGCAGGATTGAAATAAAACTCTTTGTTTATTTTGTAATTGAATGTTGTTTTATATCCAACATTAATCTTGAATTTTCTTTGATTTTGTCTTATTACTGTTGTAGATGTATGGGCGGTAGAAACCGTTCCATTTTGACTTCTAAGAACTTTAACTCTTGAAGTATCATAATCTACAGACAGGACTTTTACCTCTTCTGTTCCAATTGAAAGAATATCATTTTCTTTCAATGATGGGTAATCTAAATTTCCAAAAATGTTGAAATAAGTTACTATTCCTGTAACACCAGACGTATCAACTCCGACTGTGAGAACATACTTATCTGTCGCTATACCTGCCCTATATGCCCCTGCAAGGAGGGTGTTTGTTGTGCTTAGACCAGATATGACCACTCGGTCTGTATTTGTCCAATAATGAGGATTTGGGGCAATTGCTAAGAATGATCCTCCTTGCGACTCAGGTAAAAATTCGACATTAGAAATTGAACTAGTAGCAGCACTAATGTTTATGATATCCTTTCCAGAAACTCTATCAACCTCAAGCAGAGTTCCGTATCCACCACTTCTGGCAAAATCAATAATCGGTCTATCACCAACTTTATAATTCCTACCTCCAGTGATAATTCCTACACCATCAATAGAACCAGTAGACGCAAATTTAATTTCAGTCTTCTGAGATAGGTTATTAGGAATATCGACATATTTGTAAGAACTTGCATTACCCTTGATTTTATGGGTGCTTGTAATTCTTACATAATCAGTCTCATTTAGATCTACTCGATCTTGATTTGATAAAGATCTGAAGTTATAGTTGTTTGGAACATTATTGTAATAATTTCCTATGATGTATGGGAATACTGGAGATTTGAATCCCTTGTAAATTCCAGTAGAGTCTGGGGTTTCGCTGAGAGTTGCAAAATAAGCATATATTCCATTTGGATATTCTGGTGTAACACAATATCTTCCATTATTCTCATCCAGAGTAAGAGGATCTGAACTTGGATAGAAAGTAAAATCTTCCGCAAAAAATCCTTCTGGGAATGGTGGGCGATCATTTGCAATATTAAGTCTATAACCACTCTTAACTTGTCTGATTACGCCTCCAACTAAAGTTGAATAGGCAAATGGTCCGTAAATTGGATTGCCATCATACGCATATCCAATGATAGGAGAGTGATATGAAGAATCAATTTCAAAACCGTTATTAACTTTTAAATCTGCAGATCCATATACTTTATTGCCATTTGAATCTGTTCCAAATAGAGTTTTTCTTAAAGGTCTTGGTGCATATAAGTGAGTATATTGAAGTCCATATTCCGAATTAGTTCCATTTGTAATAAAACCATCATCAGCAGTAAACTGCTCATAGTTTCTAACAACATTATTGACTGTCCATGTTTTTATTACTGTGGAAAACTTCGCTTCCTGTCCAGATGGAATTACATTGATAAAGGTATCTTCTCTAGTATAATCGACTCCGCCTTGAATAATATTTACAGATTCGATTTCACCATTAACTATAACTGGTGTTATAACCGCACCAATACCAGCACCCTCTATTCTCAATTCTGGAGGAGCATTGTATCCCGAACCCTTATTATTGACTAAAACTTCTACAAGTTGACCATTATTGACGATTGGAGTCAATTGTGCTCCAGTTCCAGTTTGAAGTTCAATCAGAGGTTCTCTGTTGAAGTTTATGATTTCAGAAGAACCATAACCTACTCCAGTATTTGAGAGATGGATAGATTGTACTTCACCTCTAAAAATTGGTTGAACTCTTGCTTTAAAATCTTCTGTCGATAGAGAAGAGATTCCAATCTTTCCTTCAACAATAACTTCTATTTCTGGATAATTGAAAATATGAGTTCCTACACCAACGTTTTTCAGATCTGCATATGTTTTGGTGTTATAAACTTGACCATCAGATCCGATACCTGATTGGAATAATCTAAACGAATTGTTGTCTTTTTTGTCAATGTAGTAATTTGTATTAGGAGTTAATCCTAAAACAGTAGTTCCTTCTACATTGTATACAATTTTTTCACCTGAAGAAAACTTATGATCTGGAATTGTAATGGAATTATCTGCTGTGTTAATACCAATAACTCCAGTAGTTAATTTTCTATTGGTATACCCCTCACCATTAGAAATTACATTAATTTTTGAAATTACATTCTTCTTAGCGACAGATTCAAGTGTATGATTTCCTGTACCATAATCAAGTAAGGTTACGGTTCCAACTCCCAAAACTGCTTGGTTTTCAGTTGGATACAACTTTACTGTGTATGCATCAACAACACCAACATAGTAATTTGAGTTGGTGGAAAGACCAGAGATTACTTGTTCGCCATTATTCTTATATAAAACTTTCTCTGCATTCGTAAACTTATGATATGTGGTAAAACCAATTGTAGATACAGTCGTACCTAATCCAACTCTTTGAGCAAGAACAGTTGAATTGAAGTCTACTGAATGAGTTATTTGATTTAATTTGGCAACTGCCTGTGCATCTTTTCCATTTCCTCCAACAATTCTAATAATTGGTGTTTCAATATAATTAAAACCTGGAGAAATAATATCAATTTGTTGCAGTGATCCAGAAACAGAAACATATCCAGTAGCACCAGTTCCTACAGAATCATCGATGTGAAGAATTGGTGGATTGATAACGTCATAATTTTCTCCAGGAGAAGACACCTCAATCTTTTGAATAGGACCATAGTATACTGTATCCGTAGACTTATAATTTTGTAGTTCTACGCCATTTGCAAATATTCCTGTTTTAGATCCTGGAATTGTTTTATATGAAACTCCATCTTTTTCTGGTGGAGCAATTTCTCTGATAAGTTTTTGGGATGATAATGTTTTATCTTTGAACTTGTAAAGATCAATAACCTGCCCTGTGACTGTTACTGGGGTTGGTGTGCTTACAAAATTACTATGATAAAGATCAGATCTTCCTTTTGCAAATTGGACATTGTTTTCATCAATTCTCTTGACGAAGTAAAGACCTTTTTCATAATTAGTGCCTAGATTTCCTTCTGGGAATGTGGTTACTGTATTTCCAGAGAAAATATCATATTCTTCTTTTATTGGGAAAGAATAGAAAACTGCATCTCCAGTGTATAGACCGTGATCCTTAAGGGGAGAAATATTATATACATTAGTCGAACCAACTCCTACGGGTGGGAAAGTTCCAGAGAATTCAATTTTTCTCGATGGTGCATTAAGAGGTTGGTTTTTATAAGTTGGTAAAGACGAAGAAGCAACAAGAGTATTAACTCCATCGGTATACAGATTATCTACGTTTGAATTGACATCATCTACACTAGTAAAATAAGTCGCATTAACTTTGGATAATTTTTTAGTGAAAGTATACTTTTTGTTCACATCTAAGAGATCATCCGCTCTTAATGTCAGAGTATTTGAAGATGTGATGTCGAATACTTCTGCGTCAGTAGTTTTTCCAACAGTGTCTTCAACTGAAACAGTATCTCCAACTTTCAATAAGATTTCATCAAAAGTAGAAAAAGAATATAATTTTTGCTGAGAGTCTGTTAAAGAAAGACTCTTTACGTTATATGTTGGGCAAGAGTTTACAATCCAAACTTCTTTGTTCTTTTTATCTTCACCCAAAGATTTAATATCAATCAATTCACCACTTTCATAATAGTGGTTATCTTGATCTTCTGTGGGTTTTTCTAATACAGGAGTAATTCTTACCTTAATAAGAGATTGATCTACATTTGAATATCCGTATGCAAAACTGTTGATAAAGATGGTCTCTGCATCTTTGATCGTTTCAGTTACATTTGTGCAACCAGAAAACTGAGTTAATGATTTATCAGTATAGGATACGACACCAACAGTCCCGTTGGAATAAGTGACATACAATTCTCCATCTTGAGGGAATCCTACAGTCGAATCAACATCAATAGAACTGGAATCTTTGGAAACACTTCCTATCGTTTTTGTCTTGGCATGTGAGGTAAAATTGCCATAGACGGATCCTTCTACAACAATATCTCTATTATAGTCAGCATCAATACTAATCTTCCAATAGTTTGAAGTGGTAAGACCTGTAGTGATCTTTTCTACCTTAGCAACAGGAGCATATGCTTTGGTTATATTTTTATAAGCATCTTGTTGAAGAGTATTTCTCTCCAACTCAGAAGGATTTCCACTGATGGGTGTTACAATAAAGTCTCTTGTAACTTGGAATTGAGAATCGGATGGTCTGAATAAAAATTCTCTGGGTCTAACTACCTCAGCGTTTTCACCATAAAGAGCTTTGAACAGGATTTTAAAAGATTCGTCTGTTCCTCTTGTTTTATAAAAGTCTTTTATCTGCTTTATGAAGCGTGATGGTTTGACAGCAATTTCTTTACTGGTCGCTTCATCTAAACCAGAAAATAGTTCTCTATTCTCAAAACCAGGAGCAAGTCTATATTTTGCTCTACTGAAAAATTCTTTTAAGAAAAGGGAACTTAAGTTTGTTACTCTTTTGAGTCCAACTCCTTGTGGACTATATGCTAATTCGTGCTTTGCTTGAGTGGAGTCGGAAAAAATAAAATTCTCAATATTAACTGGATTATCATATGAGGTGATTCCCAGAAAACCTCTAACACAACCCTTAAATTGAATTTTTGTTTTTTCTGTATACAGAATCAATTCATCATCGATTTTAATCAATCCGTAGTTATCAGGGAAACCTTTTGTCGATGCAACATTAATTTCAGTATCAAAGATTCCTACGGGTAGAGTCAGTTCCGCATCATCGACATAGCGATCAGCGATTTCTTCAATCTTGGCATATTTGTCGATATTGTTTAAAATATCCAGAACTCCACCTGGATATTCTTGAGACAAGTAATACTTAGTAAAGAATTCCTGTACGGCTGGAAACTCTTCTCTGATATACGTAGGGAACTGATCGGCTACGATTTGATTGAATTTAATTCTGTTGCTTGTCATTCTTTATACTCTTACTAAATTCCCATTGGTGTAGCTAGAAGATACAATATAACTTGATCCCGAAACATCGAGACCAGACGCAATATTGTCCGATACCATATCGATAGTGCTATTAGAAACATCTAATTGCAAATAGAGATCTTGAAAACCAACCACATCATTAGATTGAGGAACTGCGGAAATCTCTATCATCTGTTGACCATCCTTTTCTTTACCAGATTGGATGTTTATAGCACTTAAGGTGATAATGCCACTCTTATAGTCAATTCTTCCAACATTTCTTCTTCTGATGGTTACAGAATTAGAATTTGGAGAAGGAACGCTGAATAAGAAGATAGAACCATTCAATCTATCCGAATCTGGGATATCGGAGAGATAAACATCGCCAGTAATTCCCTTAACTCTAAATGCAGTCGATTTAATGTTATATCCAGTCAAATTGCCGATATAGAATTCATTTCCAAAACCAATTTGGTATTCCGCAAAAGTATTTAACAGGACACGAAGATCCCTTCTCATCCTAACCTTTGTAATATTCGATGTTATTGCCTGATTACTGTCATCAATGATTTTTTGGAACTTACTATACTTAAATCTTGCTCCATATCTGTTCAATTCTGTCGAATCTGCGTATTTTTCGACATTTCCACGAACAATTGAAGAAAGTTCTGCCGCATTTGCCGCTTGATTTGTGTTATAATAGACCTGAGACTCAGTTTCAAGGTAAAGATACTTCAAATCAAGGATTTCTGGGACGATTCCTGCTACGGAATACCTCTTTAACTCCCTAGTAATGTTCTGTTTGATCAAATTTGGCAGAAAATCACCAAATTTGGGTTTAATACTGATAAAAACCTTACCATATTGAGGTGGAACTAGGTCTTCTCCACCAAAAACGGAGATAGATTCGGTTTCTGGGTAGATTTTTGTCGGAATTAGCACTTCATAGTCGGTTGCTGTGAGTGCTCTGTTCTGTGAAGCGTAAATTTTAGGTGCAAATTGACGAATTGACTCGATAGATTCGATTGAATCTCCTCCAGCAGCACCAAGATCAGTGTTTACGACCGAAATTCCCGATGAAACGACGTATTCAATGCCGTTTCTAACGTATACAAGGCGTCCACTGAAGGCAAAGTTGTTCACTCCATTGGCACTATCGCCACTTGAGGTGATATAAACCGCTTCAATGATGTTACCTTCCTGTAATTGCTTACCAAAAACGCCATCACCGAAGGTAATTTCGTATCTTTCGTCTTCAATTTCCTGTAAGAAGAAGATTTTGGACTCACTATTCAATCCAAAGAGGTCTTCTTTAAGATGATAATAGACCCATGTGTTAGATGCTGCAGAATCTTTAACTCTTACGACTAAAGTATCAGTATCAACTCCGACATTATCGATAATAAAGCGTTGATTTGGGTCTGTTGTGTCAAAAGTATATTCCTGTCTAATACGATTGCCTTCAAATACCTCTAATTCATCGAAGGATGCTACACCATTTACAACGGAAACTGTTGTATCTTCTGGTCTTGAGAAGACAAAACTCTGTCCTGCAAAGTTTCCTGTAGATGCTGCAATGATTCCCTTTTGCAGTGTTAATGATGTGGGTTTAGGAGTAATGCCAGTACAATCGACAAAGAAACTTACAGTTGCTCTTGCTGCTCTTCTTGATCTTGGTGTATAACCAATCGATCGTGCAAGTGCAACTACATTTTCTCTAAGTGTGGCAGACTCAAGAAATACCTCATTCGCAAGCATGTTTGCATTATAAGATGAGACATATGTGTTATATGCCATCAAATTAATGATCGAACTTAGGTTAGATCCTTCAAAATCATAATCAGTAAAGTTTGGATCTGATCGTATGTATTCAATCAGAAGTGCTTTTATTTGATCAAAATCTAGTGAAGTAAAGTTTTGAAGTGTCATTTATCTTGCTGATACGAGAGCAAATTCTAATGTTTGCGATGGAGCCGCAATACCAATTACATCATATTTAACTATGACATCAAAAGTATTAGCATCAAAGTTGGGTCTTACGATTACCTCATTGAGATTAACCCTTGGTTCATAATTTCGAATCGACATCATAATTTCATTTTTAATTTCTCTTGCCGAGAATTCATCCATATTTTCAAATAAGGATGCGCCAATATGAGAACCAAAATTCGGATTAAAAGGAACCTCACCTGGTATTGTAAGAACAATGTTCCTTATCGATCGATTAATCGCATTGATATTTTTAAGTGCAACAAGATCATCCGTCAATGGATTCATTCCGAATGACATCGATATATCTTTAAATCCTTGACTGACTCTTTGCAGAGGCATATGTATAGAAACGCACTTTAATAAGGTTATTTATTCACAAAAAAAGAGGGTGATTGACTCACCCTCATATCTGTTTATTTGCCTTGTCCTCTATATTTTTTCTTCTTGTTATTTCTCGATGATGCCGAGAAAAGCGTATTTTTCGAGTTGCCTTGGCGAGTTTTTTTCGGTTTGCCGGGGATATAAGATCCACCTTTCATCATTGCCATAATTAAATCTCCGAATCAGATAATACGAGTTTTTTCGTGACCAACACGAACGCGGGGGTCACACCAGATCTTAAAGCCTGCTTCGATAGCATCGAGACAGAATGATACGTCCTCACCACACATGTCTTGGACTGCACCAGATTCAAAGACTTGCATCTTAGGAGCGAACCAAGGATACTCCAGGTTCTCAAAGACGCCCTTCTTGATCAGTACCCATCCAAAACCAGTATAGTCGCATGTGAAGGGTTTCTTACGCTTTGTGAGGGTTTCAATGGTCTCATGGTTCATCACACCGCCGTTCTTGCGGAATTCATCTTCATCGAGCCAGTGAGCAACAGAGGAAGTATGACCGTCTTCTGTGAGATACCATCCACAGACAATCTCCTTCTCTTCGACTTCACCTGTCTCTTCGTCTGGTGCGGGGTTTGCCAGATCGCAGAGTTGCCAGAACTTACCAGTATCGAACACGATATCTGAGTCAATCCACAGTTGGTAATCATATTGCATCTTACCATCCCAAGGAATCTGCTTGGGTCCACGCAGAACATTCGCACCAAGAACCTTGCAACGTGCAAAGTTAACCATAGACGAATAGTCCTGAGAAATCTGAATTGCACAACCGTTCTGAACAAGATCAAAACACAGTTGCAGGAAGTTCTTCATAAAGATGTAAGAACACCCTCGACCTGGCAGACACATCACAATGGTCTTACCACGCATTCTTTCCATAATTGCAGGGTAGTCCCATTCCTGTTTTGGTTTTGCCTTTTTGGGCGGGACAGTCTTTACAGTAAATCCTTTTGCCATAGTTCTTGGTAGGTTTCAGTTCAAATTCTAACAGAGAATAATAGAGTAGTCAATATACAGAATCAAGATAATTGTCTTTTAATATCTTCTGCTGCCTTCTCTTGTTCCATCCGCTTAAGTAATTGCTGAGCAGTTGGATCATTTTCAATTTCACCCATAGGTTGATCAATCCATTCTTCATAACGTAGATCTTCTTCAGAATAAGAAGTCTGCATCAAACCTACCATACCACGAACAGTTTGCCACAAGGACTCGAACTCCTCTTCAGGTACATCCGAGGCAATACATTGATCACCTGCATAGATGCTGTAGATTTTTGGATAAGAATTTTTTGTCATAAACCTATGAATATTGTAATGTTTATTCTCTTTCCTTAGTATATAGGCAGATAAAAAACACCCCTAAGGTGTGAAAACCCTATAGAGGCGAAAAATATATCCGGTAATTTTTTTATGAGAATGAAATAGAGCTCGCGTTTTGTCACCTCTGTAGGTTAGGGTAGTTAACCTTTTTTATATACGGGGGCAACGCGGCACGCCACGATATAAACGACGCCCCTAAAACACTGCCGTTTCACTGATACTCTCAAATTATAATACGGGAGACTGACTGTTGTCAACCCCCCGTACCCTCACTAACAATCAGAACAGAATCTCTGCGATTTCGTTCATAGTTTTCTCACTCTCAATATCAGCAGCGATAACATCAAGGATCTGAAGAATTTCATCACCAGTGTTAGCAACTGACAGCATACCAAGTGCAATCGAACGGTTCATAATAAGGAAAAAAAGTGATAGTTTGGTCTGGTTAAATCTGGGTCTTACGCTGAATACTGTGCTGCCCAGAATTACGAATCAAAGTTCACTCATCATCTCATTGATTTCTTCACGGTTGATGTTAGAATCGTCCCAAGAAACGCCATCGCCAGTTGCACCCAACATGCGACCGATTTGTCCTTCCATCATACAACGAACGAACTTAGAATAAGGCGTTTCAGTGTTATCACAGAACTCCACACATGCCTTGGCAGTGTTGTACAGAAACTCATCATTTCCGATCCACAAAGCAACATTCCAGGTCTCGTAATTTGTCCAACCATTATAAGTGGTGGCGGTCATGTTATCGGAAGTGATGTTCATACTATAGGGACAGTTTCAACGACCCCCCTTATAGTAACTCACCAACGGTCGGGTGTACTTAAATCCTCAATGTATGCTTCACAGTGTTCACTACCCTCCAAATCAAAAATATCATCCCAGTTGATATTATGCGGATTAAAGTCACCCATCACCTCAAGATCCAGAGTGATGCGATACTTACTCTTTTGTGCTTGCTGATAGACAACTGACATGATCGTGCTCCGTGAAGTGTTACTGTCCTATTGTAAATTACCTGAGAGATATTGTCAATCTTCTGTCGATTATTTATAAGGCGGACTGATAGTTTTTGCGTGTCAATCCCCTGATAAACTTATAGCGGGGCGCTTGACATTTCTCGGCGGTTCGTGATAGACTGCTGCCTTAGATCACGACTCCTAGAAGCATTTAATCAACCAATAAAATCACTCCCAAGATACTCCGAAGACACTCAAGATAACCCCCTAAGTAACTCCCTTTTCAAAAGTGTGAGAAGCGATACAAACAACTCAAATACATTTAATAAACCTTTTTTAATTGATTTTTAATGCATTTTCGTTAGTTTCCTAGGTATTTTACCTTAATTTGTTGATACTCTCATTCCTCTCTTCAATGATACTTCTGAGGTCAGAATCAACCAGATCAACTAACAAATTAGCGCCCAGCAAGATAACAAGAGAGGCAAGAAAGATACGCATGATGAGTGTTAATAAAGTGAAGTAATTAGAGAGGGGAGACTGTATGAAACCCCTCCGTGATTACATCAGGCAAAGACATAACCAGAAACAAAATCTTCAGTCTT
>CEON01120131.1_pt1 | contig 17312 bp, 9 predicted proteins | sample 530291 | NCBI WGS metagenome assembly CEON01 (sample SAMEA2619888, study PRJEB7988) | marine metagenome | biome: marine biome (ENVO:00000447); feature: surface water layer (ENVO:00002042); material: "saline water (ENVO:00002010), including plankton (ENVO:xxxxxxxx)" | depth 5 m
ACCCTAAGTGGGGCAAGCAATACGCCTACAGCCGCGCTTCAGGTGATGGTTTCGGACATAGATCGCCATGTCATTTGTTTTGGAGCAAACCCTATTGGAAGCTCAGATCTAGATCCACTGTTAGTTCGCTGGTCTGATCAGGAGAATGTTGCAGATTGGACGCCGACGGCTACAAACAGTGCCGGTGGTCAGGTTCTTTCTGTTGGCACTCAGATCGTAGGCGCACTGAAGACAAGACAGGAAATAATCATAAGCACCGACAGCGGGCTGACGTCGATGCGGTTTGTCGGGGCGCCGTTTGTTTTTTCATTTACCCCGGTGGCAGAGCACGTTCGATTTGCATCTCCTAATGCCGGTGTTGTAGCGGCGGACACCTTGTACTTTATGGACCCCGGCGGATTTTACGTCTACAGGGGCGCGGTTCAAAGACTGCCATGCTCTGTCCATAGGTACGTTTTTGACAATCTTAACTATGACCAGATATACAAGGTATTTGCGACGACAAACGCCGATTACTCAGAGGTAACGTGGTATTACCCTATTGGCTCTAACAGCTCAGATATTACTAACTATGTGTCATACAACTACTTGGAACAGGTGTGGGCTGTAGGCACCTTGAGTCGTGGCGCATACATACCGACGGCGACACAGCAGTACCCGATTGCGGCGACAAATGATGTCGATAACCCGCTCACCAACTACCTGTACAACCATGAGATCGGCTACGACGGAGACGGCGCCGAGATAACCGCCTTTGTTGAGTCTGGCGACCTTGGCGTTGGTGATGGTGAGGCTTTTATGATGGTCAATCGGATTATCCCCGACTTTACATTCACGGGCGATAAGACCGAGGCAAGCCTAGAAATAAAGCTGAAGGGCAGAAACTTCCCGCTTGAGGATGCGTCTGACTTGTCAACAGCAACAGTGACCAGCTCAACAACGCAATCCCACGTCAGGGCTAGAGCCCGAGAGCAGATCGTCAGGATAGAGTCTAGCGGTCAGGGGTATGGATGGTCTCTGGGTGATCTTCGTTTAGGCATCAGAACGGACGGAAGGCGATAATGGCGGCATCAAGACCCTTACCTGTAGCGACAGCACAATACGATGCAGAAAACGAGCAGATAGCCAGACGAACGATAGAAAACTCGTTTCAGGACTTAGAGGCCAAGGTGGATGGTAATACCACCAAGACGAGCAAGCCGTCATCGCTGGCGCTTCGCCGGTTCCAGTTCTTGTTGATGGGAGCGTCTAGTGGCTGATGCGGTAAAGGTTCTTGGTCAGGCGGATGTCAGCGCGACGACCACAACTACGTTGTATTCAGTACCAGATCTAACGCAAACCACCTGTAGCTCACTTGTTATATGCAACAGGGGCGGATCTGCTATCACGTTTCGCGTAAGCATTCATGTAGACAATGCCAGTGCAGATAACAAGCAGTTTATTTTTTATGACGAAGACTTAGCGGCCACCACGTCGAGAACAGTGGTGATTGGCCTGTGTTTGGGTCAAAAGGACGTGGTCAAGGTCTATTCGAGTGCGGCTAATGTCAGCTTCAACTTATTTGGTGTAGAGACAAGCTAATGATGAATCAATATCCAGCTAAGCCAATGATGGATCAGATGGCGCAGTATGGCCGCTACGGCGACTCCATGCTGGTGCATATGAACCCAGTGGAGGTTGCAGGGATCGCGTCACTGTCCCCGACAGGAAGCCTGACGATCAATCCGGTTACTGGCCAGCCAGAAGCGTTTCTGCCTTTGCTTTTCGGCGGACTGGGTAGCCTGCTCAAGCTCAGCCCGCTGATGACAGGCGTTCTTAGTGGCGTTGGCACTGCGGCTGTTACAGGAGACCTGAAGCGCGGCCTTATCAGTGGATTGACCGCTGGATTTGCTGGCGCCGCTGGTGATGCTCTGAGTGCCGCAGAGGCTGGTGCACAGGTTGGTACTGAAGTAGCCGGAGGTGTAGCTGAAGGCGTGGCTGAAGGCGTGGCTGAAGGTGTAGCTAGTGGAGCTGAAGGGGGTGTAAAGCTAATTGAGGCAAGCACCGATGTTGCAACGGGGGGGCCACAAATCCTTAGTGATTTTGTGACTGACCCACTAACAGGCAAGGCAATGCCAAATCCACAAGGTTTTGTATCGGAGGCGGCGGCTAGCACGGTTCAAGCGCCAACACTCCTAGATCAAGCCAGAGGGATCATGCCAGACTTCCTAAAAGAAAGGCCAGACTTCCTGAAGAATGTGGCGCCAGACTTTGCTCCGACATTCACCCAAGCACTTGTCCCTGCCGCAATAGGGCAGTCCACCCTTGAGCAGATGGACGTGCAAGAGGACTTTGAGCGGGCCGCAAGAGCCCGAATGGCCGAGGCGGAAGAGAAAAAAGCACAGTCCACGGCTGATCTACAGTTTGGATATGCGATGGCACAGCCAGACGCTCCAAGGGGCAGAAGTCCCATGAGAGAGCGGATGGATCGCTACATACGGGATTACGGCACCGACCTGTATGCGGCGGGTGGCGGTCAAATGCCCAGAATGCAAGCGGGTGGTCAAACCGGCAACCCACTATATCAGGCGTATTTGGCTAGTGGCTCCTCTCTGCCTTTTGACCAGTGGCTCCGAGAGACTTACGGGAACCAAGGAGGCCAAGGGGGTGACGACACCACACCTGCCGTCACAACGGACACTCTTGGCCCGATAGATGTGCCACCCACCGAACAAGAGGCGGCTGTTCTTGCGGCGGCTAGAGGAAATACCGCTCTTAGCCCAGAAGATCAGCAGATTCTGGAGGGATATTACAACCGCTACGAGCAGGAAAGGCAGAATCGAGCATCCCAGATTACCGATACGGGCAGTGATTTCGACCTTGGCGCTGTCGCGGCGACTTCTGGTATGTTTGGGTACAATCCGGGCTTGGGTCTCGGTGGAATTGATCCGGTGACGATCCAAGCGGGCTTGCGTGGTGACTACGTTATTAAACCCCCAGACGACTATATGCCCGGATTTGAGGCAGAATTTTCGTATTTCCAAGATGACCCCAACGCGCCATTTATGCCATACAGGGGGTATAGGCCAACCACTGGCGGGATCACGCCGTCGGATCAGCCGTATTTCGATCCCATCCTCGACAGAGGGTCTTACAAGAAAAAACTGGCTGAGTACTACACGACACTAGCAAGTTACGGACTGGGCACCGGCCCTGATGACCCCGAAAACGGAGTCCCTACCGATCCCGGTGACGGCGGCGATGGCACTGATGACGGCAGAAAGCATATCGGGTGGATCTGGAATGAGCCTACAGGCGATTGGGTGAAGATGTATGACGGTCAGTCGTATCCCAGCGGTGTGCCTCAAGTTTTAAGCGTTCAAAAGCCTTTGGACCCGCCAGAAGGGTTTGGCGATGATAATGGAGGCGACGACAGTGGCGGCACCGATGATGGAGGCGACGATGATGGGGGCGACAACGGCCAAACCAGTGCTGAGTACGAGGCAAGAATACAGGAGCTGATGGACAGAGGCATGACTAGAGAGCAGGCGATTGCAAATCAATCGTTTGCAATATCAAGCGGTTATGACCTCAATGATGACGGAATCGTAACTGACGCCGAATACAGAGAGGCTATCGGATCTGCTGGAAATGGCACTGAAGAGGCCGGCACTGAAGGGGCCGGCACAGGTGGAATCTCAGACATTGACCTTTCTAAACTCCCCGACAGAATACGAGAGCTAATAGAGTCTGGTCAGCTTGACTTAGATGCCTTGCGTAGATTTTATGGCGGATTTGGCGGTCTTGGCGGTCTTGGGCTTGGTGGGTATAACCCATCGGTGCCGCCGCAAACAACGCCTCTTCCGCCAAAAGAACCGACATCAGGGGCCGGAGCAGGGGCCGGCTTTGGATTTGACCTTTCTCGCTTGCCCCCGGAAATACGAGAGCAAATAGAGTCTGGTCAATTTAATCCAGCCAATTTCGCTCAAAGAGGGGGTAGAGGCCGTAGGCGCATGAATGAGGGTGGTGTTGCAGAGGAAGGCCCCATTTCGGACGTAAGACTCCAGACATCCCTTGGCGAGGCTCGGGTGCCCGGAGGCGGTATCGCCGAGGTTGAGACCCAGTTCACGGCTAGGCCAGAAAGAGCTGAGATGCCAACAAAAGAAGAAATGGACATCTTGGCAATGGCGGTCATGGGGGAGGTTAGCGAGGAGCAACAAGACATGATCGTCAGCGCCTTTACTGAAAAGTATGGGGCTGAGATGTACGCCATGCTTAGGTCAGAGATATTGCGATCAGTTGTGCCGGACGCCCAAACAGAGGGGATGATTCGCGGCAATGGCGGTGGTATGGACGATAAGATTCCCGGTATGATTGGCGCTCAACAGCCTGTTGCTGTGTCCCCCGGAGAGTTTATCGTTCCGGCAGATGTTGTTTCGGATCTGGGCGATGGAAGCTCAGACTCTGGAGCGGCAGAGTTATACGCAATGATGGAGCGTGTGCGAAAGGCTCGGGGCGGAAACGGCGAACAACCGCCAGCAATTAACGCACGGAGAAATATGCCAGCATGAATATTACCCTAGTCCCCCCCGAAGAGATTATGTTTGCGTGGAACAGGGCTAGGGTGCATTTAGAACCCGCTATCGAAAGATGCAAGGGTCGCTGGACAATGGAGCATCTTTGCGCCGCGCTGGCCACAGGAAGGTCTCAGTTGTGGCTGGCGTTTGATGACGACGCCGAGGTGCACGGCGCTCTCACTACAGAGATTACTGATTACCCAGCAAAGAAGATGCTCTCTATGCACTTCATTGGTGGTACTAATTTTGATGAGTGGTACGGCGACTTGCTAAAAATGATCACAAGTTACGCAAAAGACTGTGGTTGCGACGGCCTTGAGGGTGTGGCGCGATTTGGTTTTTGGAAGTGGCTGGAGAAAGACGACTTTAAAAAAGCGTCGATATTTTACGAAAAGGATATAAGCGATGTCTAAAGGTGGTGGTGGCGGCGGTCCCAGCGAACAGACAGTAATACAGTCCAATCTGCCTGAGTATGCAGAACCATTTTACCGGAGTCTTTTAGCCCGTGTTGGCTATGAAAGTGCATTGCCATATGAGGCATATCCGGGGCAAAGACTGGCCTATTTTAGCCCTGCCGAGCAAGAGGCTCAGCGAAGATTTGAGCAACTTGGCGTGTCTGGCACTCCCAGTGAGTTATTAGCGGCAGGTGACATTGCGGCGCAGGTAGGACAGGGCAATCCATACGTTGGAACAATGCTTGGCGGTCAGTATCAGGCGCAAGATGCCGCGCTTAGCTACATGCCCACACAAGGCACAACAATAACCAGCGCGTTGCCTACCGCTTATACAGCAGGATCATTTACCGACCCGACAACGGTCGAGACGTACATGAACCCTTATCAGCAACTTGTTGTAGATCAGCAGAAGGAAGAGGCAAGAAGACAGTCGGACATCATGGGACAGCAAGCGTCCCTGCAAGCGGCTGGATCGGGCAGTCTTGGTGGGTATCGTGAAGCGATCATGCAGGCCGAAAGAGAGCGTAACCTAGCAGATCAGCTTGACCAGATACAGGCAGAGGGATCACAGCGTGCATTTACTGAGGCTCGTCAGGCTTTTGGCGAGGATCAATTAAGGAAGCAACAAGAATTTCAGACTGGACTTAGTCGATTTCAGGCTGGCATTGGTGCTCTTTCTGATGCGGAGCGTCTTAATCTTCAAAGACTGCAAGCAAACGAGGCGGCACGTCAGCAACAAGCTCAACTGGCTCAGGGTGCCTTTGGCCAGTTGCTGTCTGGCGATCAACAGAGGCTTGCGGCGGCAGGCATGATGGGTGATTTCGTGTCACAGCGTCAGGCTATGGAGCTGGAGAGACTCCGGCAGATGCAGGCGTCTGGCCAGATCGAGAGAGAGCTTATGCAACGTGGTCTGGATATTGGCTATACAGACTTCCTCAGACAGCAGGCGTTCCCGAAAGAACAGCTATCGTTCTACAGCTCAATGCTCCAAGGCGTTCCGATTGCGCCGGGGCAAGTATCACAGTCTTACGGTATTACCCCGTCCACTACCCAGCAGTTGCTGGGCTCAGGCATAGCGGGTGTTGGCCTGTATAACGCGCTCAGAGGGGGCTAAGCCATGATTTCCAATATTCTTGAGCAGGAAGATGTTGTTAAGGGCTTGCCTGATGAGGCTTTGCAGAAAGAAGCCCGAGCACCCTCCGGCATGCTCCAGCAGTTTCTGGTTGTCTCAGAGATCAAGCGTCGCACAGACATGCGTAAAAGCCATGAGAACCAGATGAAAGAACAGCCACAGGGCACTGTGGCAGACCAGATTGTGATGGAGGGTATCGCAGGCATGATGCCTCAGCAGGGCGTGGGTATGCCCCCTCAAATGGGTCCGCAGATGCCTCCTCAAGGTATGCCTCCGCAGGGCATGCCCCCACAAATGCCCCCACCGGGGATGCCTCCGATGGGGATGGCGTCAGGCGGGATAGTGCGGATGCAGAATATGGGGCAGGTTCCTTCTAACAACAGAGTGGGCACACTTAAAGAGATACTGGAATCAAATCCGAGTATTAGCTTTATTGATCTTGTTGGCATGGGTTTTACTCAAGATGATCTTGAAAGACTTCGCACTATGGGATATCGGGAGCGTTTAGCTTCAGAAAGGGTGTTAAGTGATGCGATAGCTGGATTAGAAAAGGTAGACCCACCCATGCGGCTATCCAAAACCATGCCTCTTCCAGAGGTCAAGCCTGCTAGTGAAATATATAGTCAGTCTGGGGTTACTGATTTTGCGGGAGATGTCTCTAGAGCCATGCAGACGCCTATTGCTACTGCCGGCGACAGGGCAACGCTAGAAAAAATAAGGTCAGGGCTAAGCCCGTCAATTTCCAGCTCTGATATTGATGCTGGAATAGCTGGCATGGTTAGCGAAAGAGCGCCAAGTAGTGCACTGCCAAAATACTCTATCGGCTCATCCGGTGTTGGCATTGGTAGCATAATGGGCTTACCGACATATTCTGTTTATGACCCAGATAGTCCGTCTGCTGTGTTTTCTGAGTCTGCTGGCGAGTTGATGCAAGGCTCTCTTGATGAGGCCGCTGGAAGAAGACAGGCCATTTCGGATTTTTTCAGCGGTAAATATCGTTATAAACCAGAATCAATAGCCTTGTTGGAGGCTGAAGAGGCTGGGGACATTAGTCGAGCAGAGAGAAAGCTGGCAATGGCTGGCGACAGTGTGGGCGGTTTAGAGGACAGTGTGGGCGGTGCAGAGGTGCAAGGCACAGGGTCAAATGTCCAATCTACTGGTAGGTCGGCGCCAGACATCCTTGGTCTTGGTAGTTATCAAGATGACTTGCTTGGATATAAGGGAGGCTTTCCGTACCGCCCCGGACGAACTGCGGATGACCTAGACAGTATACGGTCTTTGATTGCGGAAAATGACGCTAGGTCAAAAGAGTTGTCTGAGAGATCGGAAGTTGATGCATCCAAGCCCGGTACAGAACCTGCAGAGCCTGTAGCCAGCCTGCTGGATGCGGTAGCTGATAGTCAAACGGATAAAAGCGATCCAAGCAACAGACGCACTGCCCTTGATCTGGACTTCTCAGACATAATTGCCGACTCCAAAAGGATGGCTCAGGCAAACGCTTTGATTCAGCTAGGTGCCGGGATTGCCGCCGGAGACACTGCGAAAGCTCTTTCTGCCGCTGGAACTGCGGCCACCAAGGGTATGCAAGATGCAAGAATGCTAGATATAAGAAAGCGTTTAGCTGAGTACCAAGCTGGAAGAGAAGACCAACAACGAGAATACAAGGCAGATGAGTTTGATCGTCAGATGAAACTGCTGGAAAAGAAAGTTGATAACGCCGCTGAATATGGTGGAGCGGCACGGGATGCGGCCTTGATTAGAGCACTTTCTGACGATATTGAATATCAGCAAGATCAGTTGAAACTCCACCCCGGCAGGCGTGCTCAAGCAACCGAAGAAGAGCAGGCAGACCTTAGAGTAAAGCTAAACCAAATAGAAGCAATGAGACAAAAAATGTTCCAGATAGGTGGCTTAGGCAATATGTCAGGCTTAGCTCCCGTAGATTTTATGAGCTTGCCCAGAGTTGGAAGTGGCGCGGGGGGTTAACTTGTGGACGTTCGCCTTCCAAATGGCCAAGTTATTACAAATGTACCGCCTGATATTGACCAGCTTGAGCTTGCTGAAATTGCAATAGCTAACAATCTAGCGGTTAGGGATGATTTTGGGAGTTTGTTTGACACTCCGCAGGCCGTTGCTGAAAGGCAACAGCAAGAGGAGCTAGACGACACTTCTTTTCTTGGCGCCACAGCGGAGTTTCTCAAAGGTATCCCTCGTGGCGTGGCAAACAGCTTTATATCAACAGGCGAGGGTTTGTTTCAGCTTGCTGATGCCGGTTTAAATCTTGCTGGTCTAGAAGATGTAATAGATCAAGAAGACGAGGATGTCGTCCTTGGTCTGGCCAAACAAGGCAGAGATGCTGTCAATGAGAGCTTTCTGGGTGCGGATCAAGCATATCAAGACTCATTTGGCACCAAGTTTGGTGAAGGTCTTGGGTCATTCCTGACATTTCTTGGCCCCGGACTTGTAGGCAAGGCGGCTGGTCTTACTGGAAAAGGGCTGAAAGCGGCGCAGTACGGCGGAGCAGGAACGCTTGCTATAGGTTCTGGCGCGGGAGATCAGTCGCAAAGAATACAGCGTGCCAGAGATCAAGGGCTGGAGGTTAGCGGAGATCAAGAAGATCTGGCGATTGGTCTTGGTGGTGCGATTGGCCTGACAGAGCTTGCGCCTGTTGAAAAGCTACTGAAAGGGTTGCCAAGAGATCTGCCCGAGGGATTTAAAGAAAACGTCATTGCTAGGCTTAAACAAGCACTTGGCACAGGTGCTGTGGAGGCTGTGCAAGAAGGCGTGGCAGGGGTTTTGCAGGACTCAGTGGCCCGTGGCATATATGACCCCAATCAACCGATAGGAGACTCCTTATGGGACGATCTGACTGTAGGCGGTGCTGTTGGTACAACGGCAGACCTTATCGTTACCTATGCGGCTGGACGGCGCAAAAATTCTATTGACCAGAGTCTGCTTGAAACAGAAAAAGAGCTAAGAGAAAGACTAGAGGCAGAAGAACAAAAAAGAAGAGAGCAATCCTCTCAGCGAAAACTAGACCCGCAGGAAGAAACTGTTGCCGATCCAGTAGCCGAGGAGCCGGATGTTATCAATGTAGAGCCGGCTACTGTACCGTTTACAACCCCTTCTCCTGCAGGAGAACGATTTCCTGACGGAAAAAGAGTGCCGGTAGGCACGCCCACCCTTGTCGAAGGCGAAAAATTTGCTGGAGGCAATCCGTATGCCGCAACTGCAATAGAAATATCTCGCAGGCTTGGCGACTCATTCCCTCTAAACGAAACCTTTACCGTAGCGGCAACCGCGACAAGCGCGGAAGGCCCAGTAAAACAGCGCACAGCGGTTTTTGACAGTCAAGGAAAGCAGTATGGCCCTGAATATGCAGATCCTAGAGAGGCCATACAGTTAGCTGGCGCTCTAAACGGACAGGTTCTTGAGCAAGCTCTAGAGCAAAACAACGCCTTGATAATTGATGAGTCTGGATTAGATCTTGATGAGGATCAAAGGCAAACCATGCTCACTCTCGGGCGGAGAGTGCTCGGTGCAGATACAAACAGCTACCACAAGACAGCCATCGATTATGCCGCAGGAACCACTGCTGAAAACGGCTTTGCAGATGACTTAACAGCCCAGCAGGCCATAGATGAAGGCATCAGTCTGAAAGATATGACTGCATCCCAGCGGATTAACGCGGCTAGGTTAAAAAAAGGCTTGCCAGAGACGAACAACTTTTCCTTGTCAGAGGCGCGTAAGGCGCTTGGCGATAGTGTGGGCAGGCTTGCAGAGTTTGAATCAGGCGCCTCAGAAGTTGATACGCTCAGAGCGTTTTCTCAAAATGGCGTGCCAGCCGTAAGCATAGACAGGGATGGCGCTTCTACTGGCGTTGTTACAACCAGACCCGCAACAGCCGTAGAGAAAGAGGCGGCTAGGAGTCAGGGCAAGAGGGCGCCGGGAAGAGTTAAATTTACCAATTTAAGAGACGCCCAACAATACGCTCGCTTTATTAATCAGCGCAAGGGCGGTGCGTTTATTAACAGTGCCGATATTTTTGGTGAGATGGACATCAGCCCGCAGATATTTGCTGAGTTACTTGCCGCCAAAAACATCGACATGGACTACAACTCGCCAGAAATGCGTAAGCTCGCGCAGATACTGACTGGCAAGAGGCTTAGGCGCGATCAGTCCATTAATGACTTGAAGGGTGAAGAGCTACAGTTTCTCTATCACAAGATGCGGGCCTTCCCCCGCTTTAACAAGCCCACAAAGCTACCTGTCTTTGAGCTGAAGCCGTACTCTCCGGCAGAGCTTCAGCTTGCAGTAGATTATCTCCGTCAAGAAGCCACCGACATACCCAGAGCCGCTCTTGAGTATCAAGGCAAGACCATGAAGGCAAGGGCTTATGAGCAGGTCATCAAAAAGGCCAGAGAGGTTGTAAGTCGTGATCAGGCGGCAGTTGAGGAGGCGTCTCAGGTAGAAGAAGCTACCGAAGTACTTGCACTGCCATCACCAGATCAGAGGCGAGCGGCGATGTCTGCGGCTATTGGTGCTCGGCTTGAAAAGCTCGGTTTGTCTAACGACTTTATCGCTAGGTTGGTGGATAGGGTTAGAAATCCTGACAGAGATGCACAGGGCAACGTGGACTTTGCTGAGTCAGGTGATCCCCGTCAGGCGGCGGCTCGCGGGGCGTTTGATCCTTTCCAGAGAGTACTTCAGGTTAGCTTTGACAACATTCTCGCGGAGGCTGGCCCTGACGCTACAGATGCAGAGCTAGAGGCCAGAATACTGGGCACGTTGCACCACGAAGTTCTACACGCCCTGAGAGTTCTTGACCTAATTACGGAGAAAGAGTTAGGCACCCTCGAGAGAGCGGCCCGAGCGTACTCCCCTGACGGAGCCTTTGGGTATGAGCCCGGAGAAACATTTTTTCAGTACGCAGAGAGGGTTTACAGCAACTTAGACCCCGTGTCCCGCATGGAAGAGGCGATAGCAGAGCTAATCAAGTATGGCTACCAGAACAACCTCATTGACGACAGGGGCAAGTCGGTAAGGCTGGGCGGCAAGCCACGCGGCATCATTACCAAAATCGTTGACTTTCTGAAAGAAATGGTCGGCTTCTCAAGGGGTACTGGCGCAAGATCGTTTAATGACTTTTTGCAGGCGCTTGAGTCTGGTGAGGTTGGCGCAAGACAGAGGGGTGAGGTTAGAACCCCCGTGTTTCTAGATAAGATTTCCTCCAAGGAGGAAGAAAAGCGAAGGACAGCAGGAACAGCTAAACAAGAAGTTCCTGATCAACCTGAGCTGGCATTTGACAGGGGTGTTCCAGATTTTGCCCAGCGCGATCCAGTGCTTAGCGAAGCGGCTGATGCGTTGAAGAAGGGCGAAATCACAAGAGAAGAATATTCTGCGCTGGTCAATGAACGTAGGCCGGTGCGCCCTTACGAGGACGTTCCAGACCCAGCAACACCCGCACGAGCAAAACGTGCGTTGAGGGAAGGAAGGGGGCAGAGCCCTGAGAAGGCGGCTAAATACGGCAAGCCGCAAGAGTTGCTGAAAAAGGGTGAGCCTGCACAGCTAAGACTTGACATACCCTCATATACTCAAAACGACACATGGATTGTTTCGGTTCACTACCCAGACTCTGCAAGAAACATCAATAGGAGCGCCCAAGCTGTCAGAGATGGCGATATGTCCCTAAAAGACTACATGGATAATGCTTCCGCAGAGTCTCTTTTTACTGCTGGGCAAGTTGTAGGCTATCAGTCTGTTGCGTCACTCACGAATGTTAAGTTCGGTATGAGTCAGACAGCCGCCCAAAACATAGCTATAAAAAAGAACAAAGGCACGATAGCCACAATAATGGGTGGTTGGAATCCAATGGGGCCAAAAAAGGCAAAGGCGCTAGCGGACAAGGCTCTGGAGAGTAAAGACTGGATTCAGGTCGGCATGGACCCGTACAGGCACAGCTATTTCTACAACAGAAGCAATCCCGGCAAGCGGGTTATTAGTGCTGATGAGGTGATACAGGTTGGGCCTCTTGTCCTTGCAAAGAACGCAGTTGAGGTGGATGCCTTTGATGATGCGGCGGTGACAGCGTTTGGTATGAGCCCATCTGTTTTTGATGTGGGGCCGACGCAAGAGTCTGTGAATATCATAGATATTGTATCTGGAAAAGAAGAGCCGCCTCCTATGAAGACAAAAAAGGAAGTGGCAGGCTATCTTCAGCGTCGAACCCTTGAGCGTCTGGGTGTGCCAAGGGACATCACCAGAGAGGAAGACAGAGAGGCGATAGCAGAAGATCTTGCCATGGAGGCGGTCTACGAGTACGAGAACGTACAGGAGAGCGCCGTAGAGTGGTACAACGAAACCATCGACAAGACGATAGAGATGCTCGGTGAACTGTACCCAGAGATAAAAACAGACTCCGGCGCCAGAACAGCATTCCTGATGTCACTGGCGATTACCTCCCAGAACATGGCGGTTCCAGATAACTTGGCCTTGGCCGAAAAAGCGTACAAGTTTTATAGAGACAACGGGCGTTTCAAAGAAGAGGGCAGTGGCGACAAGAAGAAGTCGATGAAGGCTAACTTTGTCAAGGCCAACAAACTGCTGAAGAAAATGTCCATGCCGGAAATAGAGCAGTTCTTGCAGACAGAGTTTATCGTTAGAGATCTTAACGAAGCCAGTAAGAAGTTACTTGGTAATCAGGCTGACACAGGTGAACTGGTAGACAACAGAGTGTTTGGCTCTGCAATATTTGGCCCAAAAATAGGGCAAGGATTTTTTACAAACCTTCGTGGAGACTTTCGTCCCGTCACGATGGATATGTGGTTTATGAGAACCATAGGCCGGCTTGCAGGCACTTTAACTGGCACATCACCGGATAAGATCTCCAGCGCCTACAAGCGTCTTGCCACGGCCCTTGGAAAGAAAAGGGTCTTTAGGGGCTCAATAGAAAAACAGGCCCGCGAAATAAAAAGACAGCATGAAAGCGACTACAGGAAGTTTGGTGAGGAATACAAGGCTGGCAAGCGAGTAAAAAGCGAGAAGGTCAAGGCCGCAGAAAATTTAATCAAACTGCTTGACGGCACTAATGACGCCCCGTCCAGCGGGAGCCAACGAAATAATTTAAGAGATATTGTATATAGAGCCATAGACAAGTTTGAGCAACAGACTGGTGAGAGGATTGAGCCAGCGGCATTCCAAGCTCTAATATGGTATCCTGAGCAAGATTTATATAAGTCACTTGGAGTAAAGTTACGCCATGTCAGACAGGATTACGCCACCTCAACTGAGCAACTCCTCAGTTCAAGAGGAATTAAGCGGAGCAGAATTGAGCGGGCCAAGGATAGGGTTCGGGTCCGCGCAGAGCGCAGAGCAGGAGATGTTCGATCAGGAGATCCTATCGGACAAGGAGATCGACGAGGGGTTGAACGAGATGATAGCCTTATTTCGCAAGATGAGATCCTCTACGACAGGCCAGACACAAGAAAGCTAGATCCAGTTCAGGTAGAGAGAGCGGTACAGCAAAATCTTGAGGATATTGACAAAACCACGGGACCGCCTGTGTTTAGTGTTAAAGCCTCCCCAGAAGCGCAATACATAGGAAGAAACCCTGAAGCGGCGCTTACCCCCCTCAGAGAAGACCAGTATTTTGACTCTCCGCCCCTTTCCAGTTCACAGCAGGCGGCGGTAGATAAGCTCACCACTGGGCCAGAAAAATCAGAGCCAAATAACAAAGTGTTTTTGGAGGTTCTGGAGGGCGGACCAGTTGATACTTTCTACAAAAAATTTAAGGCGCGTGCTCGGTATTTTGCGACTGCTTTTAAGACTGCCGCTGTAAACCGATACGCACCGATAGAAAAACTTTATCAGAGAAGGCCCGAGTTAAGAGGACTGGAGGCAGATTCTGGCGCCATACAGGCTCTGCTCATGTCAGATCGTGCAGATGGCTTAGTAGCTTCTGCTTTTAAGTACGGCACTATCGACTATGTGGATGGCGGGTATCAAATCGTAGACTTTGTCCACGACGGGAAAAAATACCAAGGCTTACTTGAGGTCATGTCTCTTATATACAGCAAGGATGCTGGAGATCTCAGGAAGCTGGCCCAAGCCTATGCGATGGTTCAGAGAGGAGAGTGGTTAACAGACCAAGGTTTAATCACCCCTGTTACAGAACGTGACAAGCAGGAAGTTTTGTCCGCTGTTGAGGCGCTTACAGACCAAAACGGATACAACCCTGTCACAAAATGGCACGAAGTGTGGAATGCTTATAACGATAAAACCATAGATTTCCTCATGAAAACGGGTGTGCTTAGCGAAAAAACTGCGGACGTCTGGCGCAGATCATCCTATGTTCCATTTTACAGAGCGGCTCAAGAAGAAGATGCTACTCTGTCAAAAGCAACAAACGGCATCTTTGACGACTTAACAAAGATGTCTTACTTCAAAGAATACAAAGGCAGTGAAAGGGCTGTTGATGTAGGCATCGTAGAATCTATAGCGTTAAATCTTAGCTCAGCCATCCACATGGGCATGAAAAATGTTGCCCAGCAAAGAGTTGCCAGAGACTTACAAAATCTTGGTTTGGCTAGGCAAGTGGTAAACAGGTCAGGGAAGACCGTCACGTTCAAGGTCAATGGCAGGCCCGTCAACTTCCAGATAGATGACAACCTGATTTATGAGTCATTGCAGGCCATTGATGGCAGTTCACTAAGCAATCTTATTGTTCAGTATTTTGGTTTACCAGCAAGATTCTTGAGGGATATGGTGACAAGAACGCCAGACTTCATGATTGCGAATATGTTTCGGGATACGCTGTCAACCTATGTAACATCTGGCGGAGACATCACCCCTGTTGTAGACACAATATTCGGGTTTGCCGAAAGCATGGAAAAGCTGGAGAGAAGGGGTGTGGTTGGCGGATATGATTTCAGCATCCGCGAGCAGGACATGCTGAAGTACTTTAAGGATGAGGCAAAAAGAAGAAAGCAGTCCCCTGACGGAAAAACCTTGCCCATGTACAAAAGGCTTTGGGATGGTCTGGGTGTCATTACCACAAAATCAGACGCGGCAACTCGCAACGCGGTATACAACGATGTTCTGGCCAGAACAGGGAATGATGCCGAAGCCACCTTTCAGTCAATAGAAATAATCAACTTTGCACGTCGGGGAGCACATCCAGCCGCTCGGCTTCTTGGCGGATTGATACCATTTCTCAATGCTAGATTTCAGGGTATTGACGTTTTTGTGCGAGCGATATCTGGTGATTACACAACCCAAGACAACGCCACAAGGGCAAAAATTACTCAGCGGTTTATGGCAAGGGCTGGCTTAATGATGGGCCTGACGGCTGTTTACTACCTTTTGGTTAGTGATGATGATCAGTACAAGCGTCAAACTGACGAGACAAGGGACAACAATTTTGTCATACCCACTTCTGGCCCAGTCCCAATTCTTCTTCCAAGCCCATTTGAGGTGGGGCTTTTCTTCAAGGCTATACCGGAGGCCATTTTGGCCAGAGTTATGGGTGACAGGACTGACAAAGAGTTGCGTGACACTGTTGTCAGGGGCGTCGTTTCTACACTGGAAATAAACCCAGCGGGAATACAGGCAATAACTCCCCTCGTTGAGGCTAGTTTTAATCACAACTTCTTTACAAACAGACCAATAGTGCCGTACTACATCGACTCTAACATTGCGGGCGCATTCCAAGATAATGTTGGCACCACAGAGTTTGCGAAGATTATTGCCCAGAATGTTCCCGGCAATTTTAGCCCCATAAAAATAGATCATGTGATCAGAGGGTACACCGGTACATTAGGTGGCTATGCTGTTGCGTTGGTTGACAGTATTTTAAAGTCTGAAGCAGTAAGAGGTGACCTTGCCGGCTTGCCTGCCAGTAAATCCATATTTGATTTTCCGCTTTGGCGAAGGTTTTTCGGAAGTGAGTATGCCTCTGGACTCAAGCAAGACGCTTATGAGCTAATAAATGCAGTTGACACGGCGGTTCGGACTGCAAATAAACTACAAAGAGAGGAAAGGTACGTTGAATACAACAGGTACTTTGAGTCAAAGCTAAACCTCCTGTCAGCTCAAGATTTCTCCAACGAAATCAAAAAGACGCTGTCAGATTTAAGGGCAGAGATAAGACAGATTCAAGCCAGTGACCTTGACAGGGATGCAAAAAAGGAAATGCAGGACATCATAGAAGCGCAGATTGAGTTTTATTTACAGGCGCAATTACCTGTCTTCAGGCAGGCCGTCGAGTTGCCGGTTGTTGAGAGAGCATATTAAATGAAGATAGATTGGCTTTACCACGCCACCTGTGAGCGTGTGGTAGACGGGGACTCAATCATACTGACGATAGACGCAGGATTTGACGTTCTGCTGAGCAAGCAGTCTGTCAGGCTGTACGGTATAGACACAGCGGAGACCCGAGGAGGGACGCCAGAACTGAAGATTCTGGGGCTTCTGGCGAAAGATTATGTCAGTCAGATGGTTCCCGAGGGATCAACTGTGCTAATCAGGACGCACAAGGGGCGCAAAGGCAAGTTTGGTAGGTTGCTGGCGGAGATATTTCTGCCCGAGGCGCCTGACGTCGGCGGCTTTCAGGATAAAAGCCTGAACAGTATTTTGTTGGACGAGATGTTAGCTGTGCCGTATCACGGTCAGTCGAAAGAAGACGTCATGAACCAACACCTGATCCATGTCGAGCATCACAAAGCTCAGGGCAGGATATGATGGAGATTGACCGCCAGAAGTGACATGGCGCCGACAATGATAAGCGGCAGGACATATTCTGACGTTGTCAAATCTTTGACGATCTCCTCTTTGCAGTTATCACACAGAGCATTGCTTATCGGCACACCCGACTTGTTGCATCGATAGCAGTGCCTCATACCACAGCCTCTTGGGGGTAATCATCCGGCCCCAACTCTGGCAGGTTAGTGGCGTCAGCCTCTTGCGATGTCTGCTGGCGCGTCCTGAAGAAGCCAGCGTGCTCTGGGTACATGCGGTGAAATCGGCGAGCATAAAAGGCTGGGTAATTATTGTTGAGCTTGAACGTGTTCGCGGGGCCACGACTAATATCCACCTCCCACCTCAGTCGCTCAAAAACCGCCTTTGCTGAATAGTGTTTACGCCCCGACATAATCATCTCAAAGGTAAACCCCA
>CEON01013230.1_pt1 | contig 17270 bp, 27 predicted proteins | sample 530291 | NCBI WGS metagenome assembly CEON01 (sample SAMEA2619888, study PRJEB7988) | marine metagenome | biome: marine biome (ENVO:00000447); feature: surface water layer (ENVO:00002042); material: "saline water (ENVO:00002010), including plankton (ENVO:xxxxxxxx)" | depth 5 m
ACTCAAGATCTCCTGCTGATGTTGATCCTTTTGCTGTAAATACTTTGGTAGTGCCAGCAGCGTCGGTGATTGTAATAGTATCATCAACAGTGCAAGCGCCCCCAAAAACAATAGTACCCGTGATGGTAGTGCCATCATCGAGTGGCTGAGTATGTGAACTTAAAGTCATAATTACTTACCTTTCATATTAGCCAGTGATAGCACTGTAGTCTTGGTAGTTGTTAGTAAACGTAGTGAAATCAAACAGAATGATTAATTCACCACCACGAGGTGCAGCTCCGTATCCAACCTGCGTAGCGTGGTCAGCGTCTAAGGTTACAGCAGAACCGTAGCCGCTAATAGTAGTCTTGGCGTTTCCATCGACATCTGTACGTGTTCCGTTAAATATGTCAAATATGGTATCAGACCAGCTACCTTTTTGATAGTACTTAGTTTTAGGATGGATATTTCCAGACCTACGACTAGTAGTATCAGAACCACTAATAATTGGATTAAGAGAAGTACCAGAAACTTTGTTTACAACACCACCTCTAATAAGAAAGCCAGAATCAGGTGTAGAAGCGGCAAAATTCGTAGCTCGCTTTGCAATACTCTCCGAAGGATTGTATGCAAAAGTTCCGCTTGAGTTTGCAGCGGCTAAACCGACTTTATGTGCGCTTCCAGTGCTAGTTCCTAAGAACGAGCCATTAAGCTTTCGGCCTTGAACGATCTCTTTTAGGGTTTTGCTAACAAACGGAGTTGTTGAATCAATATTCCCACCATTCAAGATTGTACCACCATCATGAGTAATGGTACTGCCACTTATAGTGCCTGTATGTGTGCTTACAGTCATTGTGTTTACCTTTCATATGACTATTTTGCACAAAGTCCGAAGATTCCTATAATAAGAGTCCAATCCTATATATTATACACCATTAAAGAAGGTGTTCTGCAACTTTAGGGGACATTAATCTTAAAGCATGAACATCTAACTCTTTAAATATTCTTATATGCTTTTCTTTAAACGCTCTCACGCAAGAAGTAACAAAAACACCTGTTTTATCCTGCATTTGGTGGGAAATGATAGCGTTGTCATTTATATCATCGACAACAAATCCCGTTGAATTAACAATGTTATGGATGCCTATCGTATTTAATAGGTCGCACATTAAAAGTACAGTTTCAACAGGAAATAACCTATATTCTATAATGGCTCTGATGTTGACATTGTTTTGATCGCAAATACTCATGCAAGCCTTTAGGTCTTCCTTTATTTTTCTCCAATTTTTTTCTTTAATATATCCATTATGGATAACAAGGTCTATAAAAGAAGCTCCTTGTCTGATAGCCATAATAATTTCATGGACTCTTACTTGTGTGCTACTCAAACCGTAAGGAAAATCTATGGCTGCTGAGAATTTTTGGTCTTTGAGAAATTCGCTTACACGACCCATAAAACCAGAAGGTATGGCAACGGAATCTAGATTTTTTTCTGAGGCTACAAATACTGTTTCTAGTATTTCGCTATAAGTTGAATCTTGATTATAACAAGCTAGTTCTGTAAGCATTGTTTAAGTTTCTCTAGGGCAGATATTATTCTTCTTCTTGCTGTTTCTCTTCCATATCCATTTTCCTGTCCTATTTCTTTTGCTGTCTTAGATTCAAAGAACCTCTGGTATATTATACCCTTAGATTCGTCATCTAGCTTTTCTATCATTTCGGATATTTCAATTGGGTCAAATTTTTTTTCATATCCACATATTTCTGAAATTAAGCAAGAAGCGGAATCGCTTTTAGGTATTTTCTTTGTTTTCTTAATGTCGTATAGTTGTTTTTGACATTCCCAAAAAACTCTATTGCATAAAAAAGAAGTAAACTTACAGTTTCCTTTGTTTGGATCGTATCTTTCGATAGCTTGCCATACTGCTACTAACTTGCACCTTTCTAGTTCTTCATAAGGAATAATGCCGATATATTTATGGCAAATTTTATTCATTACGTTTATATTATCTTCGTTTTTAAGAGCCTTCTTAAGCTCTTCATCGGTCACTTTTCTCATTTTACTATCCCAAACTTTCTTTTATCCTTTCTATTGTATTATATTCTTTACTTCCAAAAATTCCATCTATAAATCCATAGGACAGAGCTTCGGAAGAATTAAACCACCAATCCTCTTTGGATTTTAGTTTACGTTTAAGATAGGCTTTTGTCTCTTTTTCGGTCTTATTCTTAAAGAATACCCCACTATCCTTGCATCTGTCACAGTATATATCATACATCTGAACCATAGCACTTTTTGAAAATTCATGATATGAGTTGAACTGTTTTACGGTTCCGGCGGCTTCTTCATAGCCTTCATGAATTAACCAGCAGCAATTAGGGGTGGCAAGACGAACCCCCTTTTTATAAACAGCTTGGGGTATGATACTTCCCATTGAAGCTGCTGTGCCATGACATATAAAGATAACAGGACAGGGTGTTGCAATTAAACTGTCATATATTAGCATTCCGCATTCCCAGTCTCCACCAACGCTATGCTGGTGGATTACTATTGGGTCGTCGCTAATACTTTCCAGTATTTTTATATTTTTTAAGAACCTGTTAGCTACCCTGTAATCTACTCCGCATTCTTCTTCACCATCAAAATATGAATGTAGAAATATTTCTCGTCTACTGGTTATGATGTCATATTCGTGAGCTTGCGAAACGATAGAATCGGATGGGTTTTTTGGCATTGTTAAAATCCTGTTCTCTAATCATTTTGCAAAAGTGACCCACCATTTTTGTTTTTTCTTTTTTGGTAGTGCTTGAGTTTTTTAAGATAGTCTTCATCGCTTTCTTCATTGGTGCTTGCATAAAGTATTTCGCCACTCTTGGTCACGAATATTGCCCAATATTTATCAGAAGATATGTTTTCTTTTATGATGTTAACAGATTCTTTGCTGTATTCATCAATCTCAGATTCGCACAATAAAGATTCTACGGCTCTTCTAACATCGGAAAAATTAAACATTTTACCAACGCCGAGGAAAAACCTATAGCGAGTCATTATATTAAGAAGTTCAACTCCCTCCACCTTCTCAAGAGTATCTCTTATGGAGTTTGTTATTTCAAAATTAGTATACCCCATCCAGCAATCAAACTGATTTAGGATATTCATTTTGTCATGAAGTTGAAACATACCCATTGGGGTGGTAACTAGAGATGGAATTTTTTCTAGAAAATTTAAAGCGTCTTCGATTGATTCTTCATCGCCATCTTCGTCGCTGTAGAAATCTTCAACTATCTCTTGTTCGATTACATCCTCATCCCAACGTTCCCACGCAATTTTTTTATCTAACATAGCACATCTCCGAAGGGAAATAGTAACTATTTATTATACACTTTTTAACTTTGATTCCCCCCAAAGGTCTCACGCGTTAGATCAGTTGGTTTAACTACGACTTCATCTTTTGCTTTATCGGCTTTTGCCGCAAAAGCTTCCATAAAGGGTTGCAATTTAGCCTTTTGAAGCTCCATAAGAGGTAAATAGAACTTTTTGAATTTATAACCCTCACCTTCAGAATCAAGCGTTTGCCTAATAAAATCGACCGAAGTATCCAGTAATTCTCCATTGTTTATCTGAGAAAAGAGATCAGTAAAGATGGAAATAGCATCTTCGTCTGCGTCTTCATCCCAAAAAAACTCTAAATAGATCACGCTATCTACACCAACAACATAACGCATTGAAGCAACCGCTAGACCACCAAACTCTTTAATCTGGTCTGTTGGCTCTATCTTTTGTTGTTTGTTTTTCTTTTTTTTCTTAAACCAGTTAAACATATCAGCCTTCGTCTGGAAAATATTTTTTGAGAGCATCGAGCCTGTCTTCTGCGTCAACCAAAAGATTCAAAGCATCATCTAGGTTTGTATAAAAATCTTCTGTTGAGTGATCTCCAATTCCAGCAGGATGATCCAACAAAAGACCAAGAGACATGAGTGCTTTTTCTTGATCCGATTTTGCTTTATGCCAAAGGTAATTTATAGCATTTTCTTTATGGTTCATCTCTATCTCCTATTTTTTTAAAGACTAAGGGAAACTCATTGTGCGCCCAGCATACATTTTGAAATGCGTATTGCATACCATCGAAGTCTATAACTTCGTCGTTGTTGATGTATTTATTGTTTAGCTCTTTTTCAGAAAAAGCATAAATTTGACCCGCAACAAGAGGCGGGTCTTGAACACAATTTGAAGGTATGCTAAACAAAACACTTTGCTTATAAGCAACCATTATGCCTCTGTTTGTTTCTTCTCTGCATTTACCAGCTATAACACCTTCCCATTGTCTAAGGTATTCAAAGTCAAACTTGTGAGATAGATCAGATAGTTCTTTTGTTCTGAATATATGACCGTCTAGGGATATTGGATAGCCATAATTAAGTCTTGAGTCCCAGTTTTTCCATTCCCACCTAATGCAGTATGGGTTTTGTTGATACTGTTCAAGTTCGTATTGCTCTTCCATTCTCATGTAGTTTTGGACGATTGTGTTAAGACCTAACCGTAAAGAGAAGCAAAAAACGTCGTCAGAGAACATTTCTTCTATCATTTTTCCCGTTGTTGGTAGTGGCTTATAGATAACACAATCATCAACTATTCCACATATGTATTCAGACTCGCAAGTTTTAAGAGCGTTTAAAAAGTCTGGAACAAAGTCTTTTTCTTTTTGCCAAACTATGTTGGGGAGAATTTGTTCTTCTTTTAGCTTATCGTACCCTTTAGAGAAGTCATCATCGGTAGATGTGTAGATCACCCTTATTTCATTAAAGAGGTTGGGTGCATTTATGGAGATACTTTCCAGAAGAAAGCGAAGCTGGGAGGCTCTATTTTTTGATAATATCAGTCCACTTATCATCTAGATTTCCTTTAATATTTTCCCATCCGACTCTTGCAAGAATCATTGATGCTTCATTATCGCTAGGGTAGTGAACCCCTTGTAAAACTCTAGCCTTTCCAACTAAACCCGCAGCTTCATAAAATGCCGTTTTGTGTTCGGGATAAATGTCGGAAAGAACTTCTGCGATCAAAGCCCCTTCTGTTAAATGTCCGCTAGGATAAGAAGGCGTTTGGTGTGTAGAAGTTTGTATTACAGAAATAATATATCCAAGATGTGGAGCTACTTGAAAAGGTCTTGCTCTTTTGTGATGATACTTTAACTTTAGCCAGACAGGATACAAGTTATCCAAGGCTAGGTCTATTAAATCTGCGGGATAGAAAAGTCTATGCTTCTTTAGGTATGGTATAAATACATTCTTTGGGTCGTCATCTACGAGCATCACTAAGTCGTAATCTTCTTTCGAGAGATTTCTTGTTGCTCTTTCCACCTGCTGAAGATCTATCTTCGTTACATCACTTGTGTTTTCTGGAGGAGGAGGTAATATTTCTTTCCAATTTATATCCATTAATGGATGTTCTTTTTTCATCCATTTTTCGTCTTTGGGGCTTGGCTTTCCCTCATATTGGATTTGATTTATATTATCCGAACCACCAGTAGCATTAAGTATATGAATCATTTTTTTCAAGCGCCTCTAATATTTTTCTAGCGGAGCTTTCCCAGCTAAAGCTTTTTGCGGTATCTACACCATGTTGGTTGATATTCAGTTCGTCTTTTTTCTTCAGTTCGTGAACTTCTCTCATGGCTTCTGCTATTTGAGAGATTTGTTCTTTTTCAATTTTTGCCCAGCTACCTTGACCCCTGAACCACTTGCCATCATGGGCTTCTTCTGTTTCCTTAATTTCAATTAATTTACAGTTATCTTTATTGCAAAATTCAGTGTGTGAAGAATAGTCCGTTGCAATGACGCTTTTGCCACAGCTCATCATTTCCAAGAGTTCTAAATTCCAACCTTCTGCCTTAGAAGGAAAAACGCCACAGTCGGTTTGTGACATAATATTATACACATCTTCCTGCGTTTTTTGTCGGGGTATAACCCTAATCTTATCACCCAATCTGGATGAGCGATAGAGCCGTTCCCACTGGAAGTTTTCTTCTTCGCTGTAGAATGGGTTATCACACATCATCCAAAGTTCTACCTCATCGTCCTCATTGAAAGCCTCGTTAAAAGCTGTAATTAGAATATCATGACCTTTTCTAATTTCCCACTTTCCGCAATTATAGAAAACCGTCTCTTGTCTTCGGCCAACTCCTTCTTTGAATATTGATCTATCCACACCAAGAGGAATAACAAAAGTGTTCTCTTTTACATAATCTTCACCTCTAATACCCTTGAGTTGGTCAACCATTATGGTTTTAGCCCATTCAGATGTTACAAACCAATGGTCTACATGAGATAAATGATGAATTTCTAAGTCAGCAAATTTATCAAGCTCAAAAATTGGGAAAGCATACTTAGCTCCGCTGCCAACAAATTGAGACATATCATGCTGATGCCAAAGTCTTATAGAAGGGGCAGTCCAGTCGGGCATTCTGCTGTTGGAAATCATCTGCTTTAAGGATTCGTGGTATTGCTCTGGCGCTTCAAGATTTCCAATGACAAACAGACCAACGCTGTGTTTAAGATCATGGAGAGACTTTGCGATATTGAGTCCAGCTACACCATAACCCAACTGATTAATTGGAGACGATAGATTAATATTGCGTGTAGTATCCAAAAAAGCCATTACTTCTTATTCCTTCTTGAAATTACTTTATCTTCTTCATACTTTAATACAAATAGTAAAATCGCCGCTATAGACACCTCTATTGCCCAAGCCAACATTCCAGCAAAAACCGCTTTCATTTATTCAGCAAACCTCTTGCTTCCTCTATTTTGTTTTTCCAAAACTCAAGCTTTATTTTATCCATATTGAAGGAAGTTTTGCTTATCCTTTTTTGCTCTTCTTTCAAAAAATCTATATTTATTTGCTGCCAATCTTTCACTCTGACATGAGGAAGATCTTCTAGATAATCATAGGCTATTTCGTCTTTTACGATTGGGATACAATTACAGTATAGACATTCTAGAACCCTGTAGCAATCTACACCATTACCTCTCGGACACATAGCAAAGGAATGTTTAGATAAATCTGAAAGATATTCTAGGTAACTTTTAGGCTTGAGTACAATAGTAGCCCACGGCGGTCTTTGTTGATCGAGAGCCATCATTAAATCATTTCTTTCCAAAGTATTTAGCTGCCAGTTGGCATAGACCCAATTCACTCGGTCAGAGGTGTTTAACAAAAGCGGGTTGGTTGCGGTGAAACAGATGTCACTTGCAGCATCTTTTCCAACGCCTAAAGGTATTGCAGTAATTCTATCATCTCTAGTCATGGGATTAACAGCAAACCATTTGACTACATTTTTTGGTATTGTGTTAAAGGTAGAGTAGGTATTTGAATAGCACTTGACTGAGTATTTATCGTTTATCTTGCATTTGTCTACTTCACATCTTGGTGCTATTAAAAGCGGTGAGTAGTCTAGATTTAAGATGTCTTGCTTGATAAATGGTATCCATTTAAGCATGTCGTGAGCTACTGGATTTTCCTCTTGTATCGCCACGCCATAATCGCTAAAAGCACTAACAACTACATATTTGTTATCCGTGTAGTCGCACTTGGCAAAGAATTTATGTATATGCTCTATATTGCAATAGACCACGCCGGATTCTGGAATTGAATCATCGTCGTGGTCTATTTCGTAGTTGCAGTCTCCGAGAGACATCCAGCGTTTTACGCTGATAATTTCGTCCTGTTGTATCATCCGTCACTGATCGCAGCTAAAATTAATAAATTTAGTATTATTAACGGCAAGAAAAAAAAGAAAGCCATTGCCGCTAATCTGAGGTAGCACTTGCAAACATACCACATCACGCTTCTTTCTTCATTATACTAGGATTGATGTTCATATCCAAGTAATTTGAGCGTTCCTCCCAAAATGTCTTTGGTTAAAGGTTATGGTTTTCCGTATAGCTTTTGTATCTTTTTAATATCGTCTGATCTAGGTTCAAGAGCATTGTTTATATAAGGATACATCAATGCGTCTGGATCGTTAGAATGACTAAGACCTAAAAGATGTCCTATTTCGTGAGCCGCTACTGAACGTAGAACCATACCATATTCTGTTATTAACTCTTCTGGAGTTACCCAGTTTTCGGCTAAATCAAACTTTGAAAGAAGAACGCCGTCGAAATTTTTATTTGTTGGTAGCTGCGCCCAAGCTAATACACCACCAGATTTACCAAAACTTTGCTTTCTTCTATTGCCGACGGAAATAATTATATCGTATTCTTCTTCAGATGTAACTTGACGAAATGTAAGTGGGGTTACTTTAGCCCATGAGTCAAATGCTAACTTAAACTCATTGTCCCACACTTCTTGTTCCATATCATAGGTATCTCTACCGGCTATAAAATATCTAAAATCTTTTCTATTCCATTTTACTTGACCCAACAACGCATTGGGATGAGTGTCTGGAATTGTGCAAAATGGACAAACTTTTCTCTTAAAAATACCAGCAGAAGTTTGTGCTGAAAAAGTTATTCCAAGAAAAGATGCTATTGCACAGTTGTATAAGAAGTCTCTTCTGTTGTTCATGCCTACACCTCTTTCAAAAAAATAGAACTCCCACTCCTTTGGGAGTTCTAAGATAAACAATTACTTTACGAATGGGATCATTTTGCTAATAGCACTCATTGACCACCACCCAGAGGCGACACCAATAAAGTATACGCCAGCGCCCGCTGCTAAAAGAAACATGATGGGCTTATCTCTTGCCATCTTTAGCGGGTGTGTTAGACCATAAATCAAATTCTTAATCGGTTTACCTTTTTCAAAACTCATGTTTACCCTTTCTATGGATAACTATCTAGTTTAATCCTCCTTATTATCAAAATGATATTACGATTAACCCGACTATTTCCTTCTCTACTTTTCCGCTTCTTCTTTTATGGCTTGTACAGCTATTCTTCTCATTTCTTCTGGAGCCATATCTACAAAAGTTTCCATCATCATGCTTAAATCCACCATTTCGCGCATCATAGGGTGTACCATGCTTCTGGTTTTTTCTATTTCTTTTTCAAGGCTATAGTTACACCAACCAAGACAAGCTATTAGGATAAGAGTAGTAATATTAAAAATGGAATTACGGTTAAGCTGTATATATTTTATAATTTTCATGTTTTCTCTTTTGCTCGGTCAGAGGGTAAAAACCAGAAGCAGGCACGAAGGGCAAGAACAACTAACCCTTCTGGTGTTATGCTTATAGTATTGACTCTGTACCTACTTCTAAGAAGTATCTTGGTCTACCAGACATATCTAATCTTTGGGTGTGCTGGTCAATACCAAAATGCTTCAGTAATGTTGCGGTTACATTTTGTGGATTATATGGGTCTGTCTTTGGCTCTTCTGCTTTGGATGTAGATTCTCCAAGAGCAAAACCCATAGGAAACTCACCACCTGAAATCATAAGTGGTGAAAGTTTAGGCCAATGATCTCTACCAGAATTGGCGTTGATTTTATAGGTACGTCCAAATTCGCCGGTAACTACCACCATTATGTCCTTACTAAGACCTTTATCGTGGATGTCATTTATTAATGCTGCGAGTGCTTTGTCAACTGGTGGTACTCTACCCTTTAAGGATTGAGAGATGTTAGAGTGCATATCCCAGCCGCCATATTGGATTGTAACGAATTTAGTGCCTCTTTCGGCAAGTCTTCTAGCTAGAAGTAGCTGTTCTCCAATACCACTTCCATACTTTTCTAAATTCTTAGGATCTTCTTTCTTTACATCGAAAGCATCAGCAATATTACCTAAAAGCATATTGTAGGATTGACTGCGAAGTGAAGAACCATCTTGCAATCTATCAAGTCCCTTCAACAAATCTTGACGACCGAGAAAATGCTCTCTATCTATTTTTAGCTGAAGGTTTTTGACACCTTCGCCAGTAGCATCATAAGGCTTATAATCAGTACCAAGCCATGCGCCGCCATCATAAGTAATGTTATTTACTCTTACATAAGCTGGCATACCAGTTATGGGATTATTAGAACCATACGCACTGGCAACAATAGACCCGTAAGCAGGGTTGTAAGCTGGTGATAAAGGTGTATTATCTGTACTGTTATATCCAGTCATTACCCAATGTGTACCAGTTCTATGACTAGCATTACCATGAGCAAATGACCTAACGACAGTCATCTTGTCTCCAACTTTTGCTAAGTTAGCCCAGTCAGAACCAATGCGATAACCGGCATTTGTCTGAACCCAACCATTAACTGCTCTAACATTATCAGGAGCATCTGGCTTAGGGTCGAATGTTTCTACTTGGGTTGCACCACCACCAAGCCATACCCATATAACAGATTTATCATTTGGTGATAAACATAGGGGTGCATCTTCAGCTTTAATATCTGTTAAACCAATGGCACTTAGTCCAGCACTAATGCCACCTATTTTCATAAAATCTCTACGACCGAATTGAATGTCTATCATTACCGTACACCTTATTAAAATCGAAAAATCTCCAGCGATTCAAGTGATCCACTTCTTCATCTTCGTTAATATGGTATAGGTATTCTAGGAGTTCGCTCCAATTAGAAAACACCATATGGTGTGGCAAAACTCCAAACATCCAGTTTGGTAAACTACTTTTCCCCTGCTTACACATCACAACTACTGGTTTCTTTTGACCAATAGCAACAAATGCTTCGTGATATGACCCACAAAGATGATTATCCACATCCAGACTCATAACAATAAAATGTGCTATATCTACCATTCTCAGGTCAACAGCACATATAGGTTTCATAACTTTAGAGACTCCATTGTAGTTCTGTTGTCTCTTTAATGAGTTTACAAGAGTTCTTGTATCCTCATCTTCTGGTGCATAATCGCTAGGCTTATTGCAAGGATTAAAAACCCCTACACCAAGTTCTTGAAGTTTTGGAGTTATGTATTCTCTCCAAGCAACTCCACCATCTTCTACCCTATCCATTGCACCACATAAGTACGCAGTCATGCCTTTTAATCTATTCATACTTCACCTTATTATACACTATTTCTAGTTGGGCTTCTTCATTGTAGCTTTGATAACATCCTCTACGTTATCAAAAACCTTACTATTACAGGCTTTACAAACTGCATTTTTTGCTTCAGTTTTCTTGAAACCAACACTTATCAATGCAGATATAGCATCATCAATAATTGTTTGTTTAGTAGTTACTTTTGGTGGTGTGTCACTTATACTTTTTGTAGATTCAGATTCAGCAGCAACACTTGAAGCATATTGTAATTTAAGTTTACGCTTTCTTCTTTTAAGGCTTACCTGTGGGTAGATAGGTAAGGGTTCAATTACAATCTTCTTCTTGGGTTTTGGTATGTCTTTAACAATACCAAAGAAAACCCACACAGGCCAAGTAGCAACTATGATGAATGGCATGATGGCACAGAAAACCATCAAGCTCCAAAAACCTTTAGGAACCATATCAATATTCCTGTATTAGAAAATGGTGGGTGGCAGGAACAACCTACCACCCACCTGTGCAACAAAGCACACAAACACTATGCTGTCATCAAAGCTGTGAGCGATTCAATACGCTCTCGCACATTATTCTTCCACGCTTCGTCGTAGTGTGTCACTTCGACTTCGACAGGAGGCTTGTCACTCATCTGTACGCAATCCTTGAGAGGATCGGTAAACAGTGCTACAACTTCGTACTTGCAACATCGCAACTTTTGGAATCGTGAGCATGTCGGTACGCTCACTACGTCCATAGGATTGACTTTAACAATTAAGAACTGGTCGCCATCGTCATCGCTTCCATAGCCTTTGACGTAATCCAAAGAGCCAACATGAAGTCCATGACTACAACCGTTGTTGCGATTGCGGTCAACTTTAGTTCTGTCAACTTCAACTGTATTGCCAACTGAGTTGTCAAAGGTTCCACTCCACTTATCCATGAAGTCTTTATCAACAGCCTTGTATGCAAGGAAATGACCATCATCAGTGATAGGTAGATGTTCATGTTGCATGAAGTCAAACAACTCCACGATAGCATGATCTGATGGATTCTCATTCATGTTGTTTAAGAACTCAAGCATTGGCTGGAAGTCAAAGCCCTGACTCTTCATCTTCATAATACGGTCAGTGAATAGTTCTGGCATTTCAATACCATCCCACTGAAGTGTTCCATTCTTGACATCAATATATCCCTCACAGAAGTGGTCTATAGCAGATGCCACATCATAGTCAGCCTCAAAATACTCAACATTGTTGTCAATCAAATGATTAACCAGTTTAGTATAGTTTGGATGGTTCTTGTCGAAGGTATAAGTATTACCAGCGACGACACAGTTCACAACACCTTTGTTACTAATAATGTAATTCATCTTTTTTCTCCTAATAAATTACTTGGACAGTAAACGATCAATCTTATTGGTACGCTCAATAAGTTTAATGTATTCAACTACAGCTTGAACTTCAAAGTCTTCCAGTACACCCCATGTACCCTTTTCTTCAAGATACAATTTTAGCATCGGGTAGGCATCAAGGATTGATTGGTACATCTTAGGCCAGCGATTAGCTTCTTCAAGCTCCTCTTTGGTTTTGTATACTTCTGAATTAAGGTTGTTATAGCTTTGGCTTTTACGATCAAGCCAATGGCAAAGTCTAGCCATCTTTTCAATAACTGGTCTACGTTCGCTGTGAGCTTGAGACTCTTCTACAAAGTTTGAAAGCACTTCTGGTGCTTCGTCAAAAGATTCGTAAATCTTAATCATATTCTTTGTCTCACTACCAACAGCATTATCCCAAAAGTTCCAGTCCATTCTCCATTCTTCTTGTTCTTTTTCTAGCTTATCGTAAAAGTCATTAGCTAACTCAAGAACATTGAACCAGTTTTCGTTTTGGTTAAACCTCTTCTTTTTTAGTTCTTGGCTTTTGATACCAAAGATTACAGGCTTACAGGTTTCACCCTCTTCATCTTTATGCTCAAAGTCATATCCCAAGTTTTCCATAGCGTCAACTAACCAGTCGGCGGTGCGATACAACCGATGACCGTCAAGACCAACAATGTCATATCTTTTAATCTCCACATAAAGACCGCCCTCGGACATATTGTGTGAAACATCATCCCATCGTCGCATGTCATAATTCCATACACAAATAGATGTACGCTTCTCAGTGGTATAAGAGTAATTGCTTTTAGTTGGAGACTCAAGAGTAGATGTAAGAACTAAATCAGATTCTTTACATTGCAAGAAGTCTATCACATCTTGTTTCTCGCAACCAGTAAACAGGTATCCAACATACTTGTTTTGTTCCCTTGAATACTTGTCAGTACCAACTTTACCCTTAATATAATGTTTGCTTCTACCAATTCCACCGCGCTTCAGGTCGTCATATATAAAGATCATGTCTTTAGAATGGTCAAACCGAACTCTTCTTTGATCGTTGCATTGTATTGTGGTTTTCCAGTTGTCACGATAAATTTGACGAACATGACCAGCAAGAGGTGACTCTTCTTCTATATCTAACCACAGGTAAGCATCTTTCCATAGAGGCTGATCTTTCCATTGAACCTCTGCCTTGTCAAAGATAGATACAACCCTGTTAAGTACATGGCTAGAGTCTTTCATTTTGTAGTATTTGATGCGAGCTTCATGTATTGTTTCACAGGCATCAAAGTTCTCTTCTACTACTTCTTTCATTTCTAATAAGATACACTCTGCTGATTCTTTTATGGCACGCTTGGTATACTCATTATACTTTAATGCTTCTCGGCTAGGAGTAATATCTAGCTCACCAATATCAAAGTGAATATAGATAGAAGATTGGAGTAGGCTTCTAACATCATCTCCATATTCATGGAAGTGATCTTCGTCTATTGGGTAAGCAACCTGACCCATAATAGCATATGCTTGTAAGGTATTATAGTAATGATTACCACTAGGTTTATGTAAGATGCCCCAATTAGAACCCTGAATAGCAAATTCGTCTTCCTCTTCAATCTTATAGGAGTTACCTTCTGAGTCAACAGGTTTGATCTTAAAGTGGTTGTATATCTCCTGAGCTTTTTGGTGGAACTCTTCTATGTCATCTTCGTCAACAGTGAACTCTACCTTCATGCCATTTTCTTCATCCGTATCGTTTTGGTGCATCAAGGCAAACACTGGTTCATCATGTTCATTCTTATAGGAATTGTACACACTCTTTGTTCCATTAAAGAATGATGTGACAACAAAGCTATCGGTATATGCAAATGGAGACTTGCTACCTAAACCAAGACATCCAACAGCATCGTTGCTATCTGTTTTGTTGCTACCAAAATAAGTAGTATAAAGGTTCATGCAATCTTCGTGAGATAGACCAGTGCCATAATCACGAACAAAGAAGGTAGACTCGAACCGATTTGGTAGGTGAAGCAAGAAGGGCTTTTCAGGATGCCCAGCCGCAACGTGAGAGTCGTAAGCATTGGTAGACAACTCTCGAACGATTGCCTTAATAGCATCGGCATACAATCCATCTGAGAGGATTGTGAAGGCTTTAGCAGAAGCCTCAATCTTGTAATTAGATTCCTCAAAGGAACCGGAGCGAACGACTGTGTTTGTGTTCTGTTGCAATTTCATTTTCAAATTCCCTATCAACAATAAACTAAAATCAACTATGTATATAGTCTATCGTCACGGAATCGAAAAGTCAATCGTCTTTTTTCTGAAAATTCAGAAGTTTTTTGGATTGCGAATACTTGGTAAATATCCTAAGTCAACCATCTTGAGGGCTGTGACCATCAGTACGAAACTAGGCTCACTTGTCCACTCGCCCATGAAGTTCACTTCATCGTATGGAATACGATCTTGAATCCTTACCGCAACCTCTTCCATCTTGTATATACAATCATCATTTTCGTTTTTATCAAAAGTTCTTAATAGCCCAACAAATTCAACTGCTGCTTGTTGCAGGTTTGGGTCGTCATACGCATCCAATATCTCATTTAGTGGAGCGTCTGTTATTTTCATTCTTTTTTAATTAGTTCAAACATAAAGCCTATATTAGCAATAGCGTAAGCTATAAAAGCTATAGCCATGCCAACTTTATCCTTTCTGTAAAAATCCACAGCCGCTATAAAATAGCAAAACACTGTTATTAATAAACCGATAACACCCATGTTAGTAGCCCCACTAGGAATCGAACCTAGAATTAGGGTTTAGAAGACCCTTGTTATATCCATTTAACTATGAGGCCAGATTGTTTAGAACTAAATCTAAATCACGAACATCTAAAACGTAACTAGCCTTAGCGTTTCCCTTGTTGTCGTTTCTTCTTTGTTTGTATTGATGTAACTTATTGTCGTCAAGAAGTTTAAGTAAAGAGCTAAACTTGACCCTAAAGATAGCATCTATGCCTAATACTTTAACATTAAATCTCTCTTGTTTTTTCCATTTAACCCAAAAGTAAATGTATATATCTGATCCGTCTGATGTTTTCTTTATATAGTTAAGTTTATCCTTTTGGTTAAACACTACAGCAAACTGAGGATCAATGTTGTATTTTTTGCCAGCGAGAAAGAATGGTGTGTTCTGGCTTTTTAGATCAGATAATAATTCATCCTTTGTGTTATACATATCAACAGCATATACATTGTCAGACTTGTCTTTGTTTATTTCCAACGAAAGTTTTTCGCCAAACTTATCAATGAACAAATCCTCAAGCTCTCTGCCGTGTTCGCACCAAGATTGTTTATCTTGTAAATCCAAAACTAATAGTGTTCCCCATAATATGCTAAAACGTCATCTGCATCAATTACTTCTTCAAATGGAACTTCCAGTTGAAAGGGCATCCTTTCAGTAGCAAAACCCTTTTGGCTAACTATAAACTGTTGCTCAAAAGCAGGGACTTCTTCTATCCTTCTTGCTTTGCTTATGCTCTTGTATATAGATTTAGCACATGCGTCTAACGGATCTTTTGCGTCTATTACAGTTTTTAGACTTCCGCTATCAACATAGTATTTCATCATTCTTCCTCTTTTAGCTTTCTTAGAGGTGTGATTCTTGATCTGTTTTGCCACTTGATTCTCTGAATGGCTTTTTCTTCTCGGTTCTTTGCTTTCTCAGCATCTCCCCGTCTTTTAGCTCTGGCTTTTCCACGCCTCTCTTTTGCTTTTTTCTTTTTATACTTCTTCTTATTGTGGTAATTGCTCATAAGTGGAGGTGGAGGGAGTCGAACCCTCGTCCTGTATTGACTCTGTAATAGTATCTACATTGTTATTACGTTGTTATCACACAACACACAAAGCTATCCGAATTATCGGAATCAGGTTGAACACAACCATTTGACTATTTAGTTCAGGTTAGCCATCCCTATCCGATTTATCGGAGTCAATGCAATTTGGTGATAAGGTTTGCATAACCTCAGACGGCTAAGCCGCCATTGCGAAACTATGTTCTGCAATTAAAAGTATAGTCAACTTTTATAGTGGCCTGTTGACCAACCACTCAATGCAACCATTATTTTACCAACCAGTCGATGCCATTTCACCCCCATAAAAATAATTATTTGTTTTTCATTTTGGAATACATATCTATTTCATCTTTGTTGTTAGATATTCTTCCTATCGTGTAAGAATGATATTTTTCTTTCGCTTTAGCTTCTGCTTCCTTCACATCATATGCGTCTACTATTTTAACCTTGTTTTTTCCTCTGGGATCTGTCATGTAGACTAAGTATTTCATTTTTAGCCCTCTTTGTTGTTTCTCCAATCAATACTAATAAAAGAAATAATATGATACAGTTTGGTTTTTCTAAAGGAAATCCAATAACAACCTGTAAACAAAACATATCGTAGCCAGTAAGTTTCTTTCGCATATAAAAATTATACACGAAAGTAATATATCTAGCTATTTGCTGGATGTTACAAGTTCAAGCTCACTAGGTTCTTCCTCAAGTTCTGAAGTCATATTTATTAGCTCTGATTGTAGTTCATAAGCGTAGTTCATCCAGTATTCAGATTGATGATTAGCTAACTCTAACTCCCTTTGTAAGCGAAGTTCTTTAACGCTAACCCCATCTATAAGCTGTAACTTTTCAGGCAGTTCCCAAAACATTCGATCATGCGTCCAAATACTTAACTTTACTAGCCACTTAATGTTCATTCTTGTTGTAATGTCGTGAAACCAAAATACCATTCGATTCCATTTGCGATTAACGTAATTCAAAGCTCTGTACATAATATTTTCCTTAATTAAGTGTTAGTAGACTCGGCAGGACTCGAACCTGCGACAAAGGGATTATGAGTCCCCTGCTCTAACCAACTGAGCTAC
>CEON01014576.1_pt1 | contig 17203 bp, 8 predicted proteins | sample 530291 | NCBI WGS metagenome assembly CEON01 (sample SAMEA2619888, study PRJEB7988) | marine metagenome | biome: marine biome (ENVO:00000447); feature: surface water layer (ENVO:00002042); material: "saline water (ENVO:00002010), including plankton (ENVO:xxxxxxxx)" | depth 5 m
ACTCTACAACTTCAATCGGAGATACTGGAGGAAGAGCTGCAAAGGTTGATGTTGTAGTTGGACAAGGATCTAGTGTAATTGACTTTGATATTACAAATGTTGGATATGGATATGAAATTAATAATGTACTAACTGTTTCTGTTGGTGGAACTGATGGTATTCAGTACATGTATCATGGAAGATTTGCTGATGCTGGAAATCTTCTCGCTTCTAACAGACAATTCCTTGTTAAGGAAGCTGTCGGATATGCAACAGCTACATACCCTGCTCTACTCGCCAATCCCGATTACGATCAAACTAAGTGCGAGAGAGATACTGGATTTATTGTTGATGCATTAGCAAATGATCTATTCTTTGGAGGAAACTCAAATGCAGTTGCAGCAGGTAATAAGTATTGGAGTGGTCCTTTAAATTATGTGACGGGAGAAACAACAGAGACCATTGCAACATATGACTATCTTGCTGGTATTTCAACATTCGTTATAAACAATCAAACATTACCTACATCATATCAAGGAATTGCTGGTTCTGTGACTCAAGTTACAGATACTACAATAGATTATAATAATGGAGTTTCTTATACCCTTGATAGTTGTTCTGATGTTGTATCTTCAATTTACAACCTGGTTGGAATTGTTACTACAATAATTGGTGATGGCGCAGCATATGCTCCTCCCGTATTAGGACCTCATGCTACACCAACATTATCCTTACCAACAACATTAGACTTTGAGGAATTCAACTTCTATATCACTCAGACTCAGACAGATCAGTTTACGGGATGGACTATTGGAGATCTACAGGTAATTGATGATATTAGTTCTCAGTTTAACGGAGAATTAACAAGATTTGCTATTAGATTGAATGGAGTTAGAACATCAATCAAAGCTGCTATAGGATCTTTAATTGATGTTCAGGCAACTCTCCTGATATTCATTAATGATGTTCTACAGGTTCCTGGAGAAGCGTATTTATTCCCTGGTGGTAGTACCATCAGATTTACAGAAGCTCCAAAACTTGGAGATACTTGTAAGATTATTTTCTACAGAGGAACTGGAGATGTTGATGTTGAATTTGTAGATATTCTTGAAACTGTTTCTGCTGGAGATCTTCTTACAATTGGTAGTGATGACTTATCTCTAAAACAAACAGATAGATCTGTTAAAGATGTTACTTCAACTGACTCTGTTGATACTTATCTGTATGGTGGAGTTGGAATTAGTAATGATCCTTTTGTGGAAAGACCAGTCAACTGGTGTCGTGCAACAACTGATCTCATCATCGATGGTAGTGAGGTCAACAAAGCAAGAGACATTTATGAAGCTGCTATTCTTCCTCTAACTAACATCATATACGATGTTGGTGCTGCTAGCACACAAATTTGGATCGAAGGTGTAAAAACTTTCTTTGATAACGCCAAAGAGAATACTACTGATATTTACATCAATACCGTTGATTTAATCAGTCAGGATCTAACATCAGAAGCGGTAGCAACAGCGTCAGTAACTGCAGGTATTGTTACTCAGATTAATATTACAAATACTGGAAGTGGTTACTTTGAAGTTCCATCTATTTCTATAGGAAAACCAAAAGATGATGGTGGTGATCAAGCAGAAGCTACAACTGCAATTTCTTCTGGTAAGTTAACAACCATCACAGTTTCTACTGGAGGAACTGGATATGATGATAATAATCCCCCACCAGTTCTAATTACTCCACCCGTTCCAAAATCAGAAACAGTGTTCAGAGTTGACTTTGCGGGAGACTTTGGTGAAGTTATTGGGGTCGGAACAACAACAATTGGAGCAGGAACTTCTCAAGGTCTTGTATTTGAGTTCGCTATTCCAGAAAACTCACCTCTGAAAGATGAAACAATTGTTGGTGCTGGAAACACAATTGATTATAGTGGAATTGGTACGGGTGACTTCTTCACCATAAGAGATTCTACGGTCGGAAATGCAACAACGGTTGGATATGGCGTAACTTCAATTGAAATAGATGGAGTTGATTTAGTTGAAGGAAATCAATTTATTGATAATGTTTATCAAGTTCATGATATTATTCCTGGAACTCCAATTGTAATATTACAAGATGACTTCATTGCAAGTCTAACAAGACTTGGTTCTTATTCTGTAGGATCTGGAAATTCTACAACTGTTGCAGATGGAGCAACATTGATTATCGAAGACAATACTAAAGTTGTTACCGTTGTTGAAGATTATTCTCAACTTGGACTTTCTTCATTCCTTTCTAGACAAACGTTTGCAAACTTCTCTTGGGGAAGACTGGATAATATTGTAAGACCCAATCCAGAGACATATGAAATCAAGAGAGACAATGGTGTGATTGGTATTGATACATCACCTATCCTGAGAAGAAAGAATCCATTAAAAGCATTGAATTATCTTTCATAAATAACTAGAAAAGTTTTATAGCTAAATGTCTGCAATCATAACTGATAAAATTAGGATTTTGAATACGCAAAATTTTCTGGATCTTGCAGAAGATACAGAAAATAATGCTTTTTATGCCTTCATTGGTTTACCGAATCCAACGGACGTAGTTGCTACTTGGGATACTTCTCCCCCTGCTCCAAAGGATTCTTTTGAGCAAGAATTTGATTATTGGGATACTATGATCGCAATGAAGAAAATTTCTTCAGAAGATATTCGACAGGTAATTAGAAAAATTACTTGGAGTTCTGGTACGACTTATGATATGTACCGTCACGACATTAGTAGAACAAATTTAGCAAAACCATCAAACGCAACTAGTCTATATTCATCAAACTTTTATGTGATGAATAGTGACTTTAGAGTTTATATTTGTTTGCAGAATGGAACAGATCCAGAAACTCCTGATGGAAAACCTTCTCTTGATGAACCACTATTTACAGATCTAGAGCCACAGATTCCTGGAGATAGTGGTGATGGATATATTTGGAAATATCTATTTACAATTAAACCATCCGATATCGTAAAATTTGACTCTGTTAATTTTATCCCTGTTCCAAAGAACTGGGAGACTGATACGACCTTTGATTCTATCAGGGATAATGCAGCAACAAGTGGTCAGATTAAAATTGTAACAATAAAAGATAGGGGAGCTGGTCTTGGAACTGGTGGTGTAACATATTCAAATATTCCTATCAGTGGTGATGGAGAAGGTGCTGAATGCACTATCGTTGTAAACAATGATTCTAAAGTTGATAGTGTAACAATATCAGATGGTGGAGAAGGATATACTCATGGAAGAGTTGACCTATCAAACTCCTCTCTTCTTTCAGGCACGACCGTACCTGAATTTGACGTTATCATTCCCCCTGCAGGTGGGCATGGAGCGGATATTTATAGAGAAATGGGAGCAACTAATGTATTGCTCTATACTCGTATTGAAAATGATTCTGATAATCCAGATTTCGTTGTTGGAAACCAAGTTGCAAGAGTTGGAATCGTACATAATCCAACAAAAATTGGATCAACTCAGTTAATATCGGATGATAAAGTTAGTGCTGTTTATGCACTAAAACTAACTGGTATTGGATATAGTTCTGCATCATTTACTTTTGATAGTGAGATAACACAAGAGGTCGGATTGGGAAGCACTGCTGTTGGTAGAGTAGTTTCTTATGATGAAACGACTGGTGTTCTTAAGTATTGGCAGGATAAAGCTCAAGTTGGATTTAATACTGATGGAACTCAAAGAATACCAGAGTATGGTTATATTCAACACAGATTTACGTCCGATTTAGATACTGGAGGATCATTAACTATTAATGGTGGATCGATTGAACTTCAAATAGACCAAAACTTCAGCGGTATAACTACCTCTATAAATAATACTACATATAACCTGGGTCAGAACTTTGCTGAGGGAATTGCATCTCCAGAGGTAAAGAAATATTCAGGAGACATAATTTATGTCGATAACAGACCCGCGATCACAAGATCAAAGAGTCAAAAAGAAGATATTAAGGTCATTCTGCAATTCTAAGAAATCATGCCACAGGAACTTAACTTAAACGTTTCTCCTTACTACGACGACTTTGATCGTGATAACGATTACTATAGAGTTCTATTTAAACCTGGTTATCCTGTTCAGGCAAGAGAACTTACTACTATGCAGAGTATTCTGCAAAGTCAGGTAGAAAAGTTTGGTGATCATTTCTTTAAAGAAGGAAAGGCAGTAACTGGTGGTGAAATTCAATATTATAAAACATATCCATGTGTTATGGTTGATGATTCCTTTAATGGAAAATCAATCTTAGAATATGCTGCAGATATAGTTGATGAAATTATTGTAGGTAGAAGTTCTGGAATTAGAGCAAAAGTAGATGCATATCTTCCAGGATCTAGTTCTGAGAGAGGATTCGATACTTATTACATTACATATCTGGGTTCAGATTCTGGGTCTTCAGAGTTCTACGGATTTATAGCTGGAGAAGAATTAGCACTTGAAGATGGACTTCAAACGACCAATAACTTAGCTGATGAATTTGAAACTGATGATCCAGATTCTGGGATACAAGAAAATTTAGAAAATTTAATCACAATTGCATCAGGAGCTTCTTTTGCTAGATGTATTGAAGAAAATCCCAATGAAATTGGATCTGCGGTTCATATTAACGAGGGTGTTTATTATATTAGAGGACACTTTGTCGAATCAGAAGAAAAAACTTTACTGTTAGATCAATATGATGATCAACCATCGTATAGAGTTGGTTTAATTGTTACTGAAGATATCGAAACTTATCTTGAAGATGACGCTCTTCTTGATAATGCTCAAGGATTTTCAAATTTTACAGCACCTGGTGCCGATAGATTAAAAATTGAAATTGATCTAGCAAAAATTGATCTTGGTGAAAGAGATGATGTAGAAAACTTTGTTGAATTGTTGGTTGTCAAGAATGGACAACTTGTTAATAATAATAGAAGTAAGCAAGAGACAGAAAACGCAAAATATGTTGCAGAAAGAGTTGATGATCTTGCTGGAGATTTTTATGTAGATCAACCAGAAGTTGAAGTTGTAGAGTCTTTAAATGATAAAGAAGGAAATGGTGGAATATATGATCCTGGACAACTTACTAGTTTAGGACAAGAACCTAGTGATGATTTAGGTGTTATTCAGATATCACCATTTAAAGCATATGTAAATGGTTATCAAGTTAATATTCCAGCATCAACATTTTTAGATTTTAATAAACCAAGAACTACAAAATTATTTAAAGATCAACCAGTAGAATATTCTACTGGTCCAACTTTAGCTATTAATAGAGTATATGGATATCCAACTTTAGGAATTCAAACAAGTTTTTATATTACTCTTAGAGACGAAAGAGTAGGATCTGCTCAAACAATAGCGGCTGGTAAAGAAGTTGGTGTTGCTAGGGTGTTTGATTATGAATTAGAAGATGGTACATATAACAGAGATAATCTAGATACTAATACTTGGGATCTTGCATTATATGATGTTAGACCATATGTTGAATTTGAATTAAATGCACCAGTAACACTGCAAACCCCTATTCAGATCAGAGGAAAGGCCACAGGGGCAACAGCGCACCTTAGATTTGATGTTTCTAACTCTGGTATTGCTACAGCATATGAGGTAAAAGGAAGATTTAACGTTGGAGAAAAGTTAATCTTCAATGGAGTTGAAGATAATCAAAGAGTTGTAAAGAAAGCAACAGAATTTGGTCTGCAGCAAGTTAGATCTATTCATGGAGAAAATTCCAATGGAACTTACTTCAGTGCAGATACTATTCTAGAACCATCTGAAGATATTCCAGCACCTGGGTTATCAGTAAACATAACTGCAGCTTCTGGTAGTATTTCTACTGTAAGTGTAGCAGACTTTGATCTCAACAAAGTATTTGATGTTGGTGATCTTGTATCATATACAAATCCAGAGAATCCAGAAATTCCCACATATAATAAGGTAACTGCTGTTGCCGTTAGGAATATGAGACTAGAGGCAATAACCTCAGTCGTGGGAATCAATACTGGTTCTCTTCCAACGTCTGCAATGCAGGCTTCAAATTTCCAAAAAATTGAAGCTTCTATTGAAAGTTCTGACGATAACACTTTATATACAGAACTTCCAAAAGATTTTGTTGCGAAAGTAAATTTAGAAGATTCTACTCTTGTAGTTAGAAAAACATTTAATGTAACCATCACCGATAATCAGACTAATGCAATACCTGCAGGTGATGACTTTAAATTCTTACCATTTAATGCTAGCAGATATGTTCTGACTAGAAATGATGGAACAATTGAAGAACTAACTGATGATAAGTTTAACTTTACTAGTGGTAACGATCAATTAACCATTAAGGGGCTAGGATCTAATACAACTGGAGTTCTCATCGCAACGATGCAGAAGTTCAATAATAAATCAAAGGTAAAGATAAGAAATAGAATTGGTTCTATTGTTATTGATAAATCCAGAGTTCCTCAATCGGGTGTTGGTGGAACAACTCTAAACGATGGTCTTACTTATGGTAGATATCCATATGGAACGAGAGTACAGGATGAAGAAATCTGTTTATTAAGACCAGATGTTATAGAAATTCTAGGAATCTTTGAGTCTGATAATACTCAAGAACCAGATGTAAAGAGACTAGAATTTAGTAATTTTACTGGAGCAACTCAAACTACAGCAGATTTAATTATTGGTGAAAGGTTTGAAGGAGCAAACACTGAAGCTATTGGTATTGTAGTTGAAAAAATAAATGATACAACCATTGGATACATTCCAGCAAATGATGATGCATTTGATGAAGTTGGAGAAACAGTTACTTTTAAAGAGTCTGGTGCAACAGCAGTCTTTGTAAAAGAAACAGGATCTGATTTAAACATCACATCTAAGTATGACTTGGAAGATGGATTTGAAGATACTATTTACGATTATGCTAAAATAGTAAGAAACAAGGATGCTAAAGCTCCAAGAAGAAAATTAAAAATAATATATGAGTTCTGCACTTATGATTCTGCAGATACTGGAGATATTACAACAGTTGATTCATATAAAAACTTTGATTGGAAAGACATTCCAGAAACTGGTGATTTAAGACATAGTGATATTATTGATATCAGACCAAGAGTTGATTTTTATAATGTTGCAGAAGGTTCTAGATCTCCATTTGAATTCCTAGGTAGATCTTTTGATGGTGAAGGAAACTCTTCTGAGTTTATTCTTGCTTCTGATGAAACAATTAATCTTGATTACTCAATTTATCTACCTAGAACTGATAGAGTTTTCTTAGATGAAACTGGTGTATTTCATTTGATGGAAGGTGCTCCATCTGAAGATCCTGCACCTCCTGCAGACAGAGATGCAGCAATTGAAGTTGCTACTATTATACTTCCAGCTTACCTTGAAGATGTTGATGAGGCAAGCATTGAATTAGCGGATCACAAACGCTATACAATGGATGATATTGGAGATCTTGAAGAGCGTATTAAGCAACTTGAATATTATACATCACTGAATCTTCTAGAATCTTCTACCGCTAACTTGAAGATAACTGATGGTAATGGTCTTAATAGATTTAAATCTGGATTCTTTGTAGATGATTTCTCTGATGCTGAGAATCAGTTGAAATTAACAATTCTTAAAAACTCTGTAGATACAGAAGAAGGAGAATTGAGAGCTGCTCCATATACCACTCAAATTGACCTAGAACTAGGAACATTCAATTCTTTGGGTATTGGAACAGACATTGTAGATTCTACGAATCTTGATGCAGAATTTGATACCAATATTATTGGTGAAAATATCAGACAAACTGGTAGAATAATTAGTCTTGATTATGATGAAGTAGTTGAAATTACTCAACCATATGCAACTGATAATGTTCCTATAACAACGTTTGTTGATATATTCTATCAAGGTACGCTTGAACTTAACCCCGACACAGATGCGTGGGTTCGTCAAAACTTAGGTGGAAGGAGAGTGAGTGACCGTAAAGGTAAATATTGGCTCACTAAGAGACAGTTAAGGAAGAGGAGATACAATCCTAACTGGGGTTGGGGTGGTGTTATATGGAGAGATTGGAGAGATCATTGGAAAGGAACTAAGACAAAAGGTGGTCGTCGTCGTGGTGGAGAGTATGCAGGAAAACAATCAGAAAAACTAAAGGGAAGAAGAAAGCGCAGACTTAGAGCATGTGGAGGTGACTTCATACCAAAACGGGGAAGGAAAAGAACTAGAAAAGGAGTTCTTAAGAAAAGATGTGGACCAAAGAGAAAAGGATGGGGCAAGAGAACTATAGGCAAACGATTCTGGGCAACCAAGGTTCGTATTGGTAAAAAGTTCGTATCATTATCAATCCGTAAATGGATGCGGATGAGAAACATCCAATTTAAAGCAAAGAGAATGAAGCCCACGACAAGGGTATATCCATTCTTCGATAATATTCCAGTAATGAAGACCGTTACTCCTAAACTGGTCGAAATTCAGATGGTAAAAGGTACGTTCCAAGTAGGTGAACGTATACTTAGTGCAAGAAGAAGACGTGCTAGAAGAAAAGGTCTAATTTCAGTCAAGGTCAGAAAGAACAAGATTAAAGTTAACACAGTTAGAGGATGGCGCTGGGCTCAGAGATTCTCTGGTCGTGTTGCTGCAATTAACCATAAATATGGTCCATTTAATCAACCAACTACTGTGTATGATCGTAACCCATACACTAGATCTGCGATGCCTACAAGGTATGCATCTAACTCCACAATTCTGAATATTGATACTTTCATTATGTCCCTTAAACAAAAGGGTAAGTATTGGGGATTCCTTACTGAAAAAATGCGTCTGAAAGGAATGACGAGCAAAGCAATTTGCAAAGTCGTTCGTAAGAGACTTGTTACTGATGATGCAGGACATGTTCAAGGTTCATTCTTCCTTCCTGCTGCTGATGCTAATAGAAAGAAAAAGTTTGGTTATGCATTTACTGCTGGTGAAAAACAATTCAGGTTAGTTGATTCTCCAACTAATTCTGAGGATGATAAATTATTTACAACACTTGCAGAAGATTCATTCCGTTGTGTTGGTGCAGATGAAGCTAGTAAGACCATAACTAAAAAGATTAAAATCATTCCAGGTAAAACTAGTTTAACTCCACCAACTGTTGGATCGCCCAATGTTACTGCAGCACCAGTATTAGGAAATATACTTCCAGCTGTCACAGATCCAGGAGGAACAGGTGAAACTCCACAAGTAGTAACACCACCAACTGGAGAAACAGTAACTGGAGTAACACCACCAATTGTTGGACCTTGTAATCCACCAGGCGAACCAGAGGAATTTGATCCACCTGAACCTGGAGGTGAGCATGTAGATCCACCAGGTCCAGGACCGGTGGATCCACCGCAAAAACCAAAGGTCAAGACCGCTAAGGTCAAATATGTATTTGATAAGAATGGAAAAGCACTTCCAGTTTGGTTTGTTGCATATACCATTAAATCTGGACCTGATAAAGGAAAAACTAAGTATCTGAATTTTAACCAAATTAAGAGACTTGGAGGCAAAAAGGATGCTAAGAGAGCATTCAAACAAGCTGGATATCCACTTCCTCCGAAGAAATATCCAGGTAGAGGAAAACCAGCAAGACCAACTGGAGGTAAGAAGAAGTCAACTAATATTGCGGTTAAACAGAATCGCAAAGGTGTTATCAAGGTCGTTGATACCTCTAAGAAGGCAAGAAAACTTGCTAGAAAGGGAATCAAGAGTAGAGTTCGTGATATAATCAAACCAACTGATAAGAGATATCGTCGCTTCAACAAAGGTAAGGCGCAACTCTTTAAATTTGGTGCTACTCTGGTTGCAACACAAAATCGTAAAGCAACTAGAAGAGTTACTAAACGTGGTAAGAAGAAGTTTGAGAAGAGAGGATTCCCGGTTAACAAGTTACCACTCAAGAGTGGTAGTATTAAGAGGTTTACTCCTACAAGACCTAAGAAGGTGAAGAAGAAATCTAGACCATTACCAAAACCACCAAAACCCACTCCAGCAAGAAATAGACGGAGAAGAGTTGGTGGAGGTTATCCACGGAGACCAAGATTTAGATCTAGACCTAAACCACCAAGAAGACCACCAGCACCACCACGTAGGAGATCAGCAAGAAGAGGTCGTAGAAGAAGAGGAAGAAGAGGAAGAAGATCTGATTTCTTACTGAAGACAAACATTATGATTATTAGAAATGCACTAAATAGAGTGATTAGAATGTGAATTATATTATGACTTCTTCTTTGAATAAAGTGTGTAAACTTAATGGAACACTCTATGAGTGGAATACTGATATGAAAGAACATCATGGAAGAGAGGGTTATGAGTATGGACTCATAGCCCAAGAAGTTCAAAAAGAGTTCCCAGAAATGGTTTATGAGGAAGACGGGTATTTGTCTGTTGATTATATACAGATGATACCCGTTTTAGTCGAATCTATTAAAGAACTCAAGAGTGAACTTGATACCTTAAAGGCAAATAAATAAAGTTAACTCATCTATCAAAATATTGAGAAGATAAATGTCCAACAAACTAATTGATCCGTTAGCGCAAACATTTTATGTTGATAATCCCAAAGGGGTTTTCGCAACGTCTGTTGATGTTTATTTTTATTCCGGTGATAGAAATTTACCTGTTACTGTAGAATTAAGACCTACAATTAACGGTACTCCTTCTGCTACAGATATATACCCATTTTCTAATGTAACTTTAGAACCAAGTCAAGTTGTAGTATCTCCAGATGCATCAGCTTCGACAAGGTTTAAGTTTAAATCTCCAGTATTTCTTAAAGGAGAAACTTTTCATAGTTTAGTACTTATTGCGAATAGTAAAGAATATTCAGTGTGGGTTGCTAGACTAGGCGAACCTGATGTAAAGAAACTAAATGATGATAATGCAAAGCAAGTATTTGTTTCATCAAATCCAAACTCCGGAGCATTTTTTAGATCTCAGAATGGTAGCACTTGGACGCCATCCGAAAGAGAAGATTTAAAGTTTACTTTAAACAGAGCTGAATTTAAAGAAAATTCAGGAAACGTAAACTTTTACAATCCAGAATTAGATACAGGAAATGATCAAGTTTCTATTTTAGACAATGATGCATTTGAAATGGAATCCAGACAAGAAAAACTTGTTCTAAGCACTGGATTGAATGAAGTTGGTCTTGCAACTGGTATGACCATCACGCAGGAAGATAGCGATGGTACAGGAAATTATATTGGAAATGCTGGAGCCGCTTCATCATTAACTATCTTTAATGCTGGTATTGGACTTACGCCTTCTTCTGGAGGATTAACTTACTTTGACGTTCCTTTAACGAAAGTGACTGGAGCAGGTAAAGATGCTACTTGCAATCTAACAGTTCAAAACGGAGTTGCTGTTGGCGCAACCATAGTTCTCGGAGGATCTGGATATCAAGTAGGAGATTTAGTAACAGCAAATAATATTGGAGATGGATTAGGAAGAAATCTCAGACTTACTGTTGGAGAACTTGGATCTATAAATCAAATTATTGTAGACGATATTCAAGGTAAATTTAATACAGGCGCAGGAAGTACGCTTACATATTCAAATACTAGTGGGATTACAACTCAGATAAATGCTGCTTCTGGTGGATTAATAGTTAATGATAGTACAGTTGTTCATGATGGTCTTCATATCAAAGTTAATCATCCAAATCATGGAATGTATGCACCAGAAAATCTTGTAAAAATTGATGATGTTGATCCAGATCATCCAAGTGTAGATGCAACAGCAGACATTGCTGAAGACTCCACAGCTCCAATTCCCATCGATAATTTATTACTTGATGAGAATGGTATTAGTGTATTTGCTAATTTTGAAAACGTAGGTGTATCTTCAACAAATCCAGGATATATTCAAATTGAAGAGGAGATTATTGCATATACTGGAATTGATGGTCTCAATTTAACTGGAATCACAAGAGAAGTTGATAATACTGTAGGAACTTCTTATGAAAAAGGTGTAGATATTGTTAAATATGAACTGAACGGGATTTCTTTACGGAGGATCAACAAAACTCATGAATTGCAAGATGCAACCGTCGATAACGCAATCGATTTAGATCATTATCATATAAGAATTGATCCTGAAGAATCTGGAGTTGATAGATCAAGTAGTCCTGTAGGATATCCAGATCTATTCCTCAAAGAAACTAAGTCTAGTGGTGGTGATGATATTACCGCTACTCAGAATATTCAATATGAAATTATTGACCCAGAAATCAAAACAGTAGAACTAGCTGGTACTGAAATAGAAGTTAATCTCAGATCAGTATCTGGAAGAAGTGTTGGTGGTAATCAAGAATCCTTTATCGATCAAGGATTTGAAACAATTTCTACAGAAGAAGAAACATATCTATCTTCACCTAGACTAATTTGCTCTAAGGTCAATGAAGATGAACTTCTTGACGGTGATGATGGAATTGAAGGAAATAAGTCTCTTAATTTATCGGTTAACTTATCTACGACAACTAGAACATTATCACCAATGATCGATCTAGATCGCTGTTCTGTTGTTCTAATCGGTAATAGAATGAATAAACCTATTACCGATTATGCTAATGATGAGCGCACTGCAGACCTTGAAAACGATCCACATGCGTATGTATACGCAACTAGACCAATTAGTCTAGAAAATCCAGCAACTTCAATTGATGTTTATGTTACTGCTTATGTAAATACAAAGAGTGACCTAAGAGCTTTCTACGCAATATCAGACGACAATAGTGAGAAAATGATTTATTATCCCTTCCCAGGTTTTAGTAATTTAGATGAAAGGGGAGAGGTTGAAGATTTATCAAAGAGTGATGGACAACCAGATACAAAATTAGCAAAAACTGATAGTGTTGGATTTAAATCCGATGAATTGGAGTTCCAAGAACTCAAATTTAGTATTAATAAATTACCTTCTTTCAGAACATTCGGTATAAAATTATGTGCATCCTCTGAGGACAGCACTTATCCTGTTAGACTAAAAGATCTGAGAGTAATTGCACTTGCATAATTATGAGTGAAGAATTTGATGACTACATCATACATACCGATGATGAAGAGGAAGAAAGAGGTCTTGCTCTTGTAAAAGATTATGAAAATTTATTGAAGGATGAAGATACTGGAGCTGTGATTAACACAGACGAAGGTGAATATGAATCATATTTAAAAATGCGCGAAATAAAGTTAGCAGAACAAAAAGAAAAATCTGCTATCAAGCATGAACTTGATTTTCTTAAAACAGCAGTGCTAGAATTACAACAAAAAGTAAGGGAGTTACAAAATGGATCCTAATGAAATCAAACTCGAAAAACTATCTAAAAATTTTGAATATGAAAAACTTTCTAGGGATATAGATAGTATAGATGATATCAAAGTTCTCCGAGATGTAACAAAAAGTTATGTTAAGTTGTACTTAAAACAGCAAGAAACCCTTAAAATAATCTAATGGCTCAACCATCATCCAGACAAACCCTAATAGATTACTGTAAGAGACAACTAGGTGCTCCTGTATTGGAAATTAACGTTGCAGATGAGCAAATAGATGATCTCCTGGATGATGCACTTCAATTTTTCCAAGAGCGTCATTTTGATGGAGTAGAAAAAACTTACTTGAAGTATAAACTCACTCAAACTGATATTGATAGAGGAAAAGGAACAGCAGGAATTACCACCACTACAGTAAGTGATGGTGGTATTGATTATGATTATGAAGAAGATTCCAGATACTTACCTCTCCCCGATGGAGTAATCGGTGTGGAGAGGATTCTTCATTTCAATGGATCTAACAACATCTCTAGTGGGATGTTTAACTTTAAATATCAGTTGTTTTTAAACGATATTCATTATCTGGGATCCACTGAGTTGTTGACGTATCAAATGACTCAGACATTTTTATCGGATATTGATCATCTTCTTACTACTCAAAAGAAAATTAGATTCAATCAGAGAAAAGGTAGATTATATATTGATATGGATTGGAACGAAGCAGTTGCTGGGGAATACTTAGTTCTAGACAGCTATGCAATTGCAGATCCATCATCATATACAAAAGTATATAACGATTCATTCTTGAAGAGATATCTAACGTCCCTTATAAAGAGACAGTGGGGAATGAACCTCATAAAGTTCCAGGGAGTAAAACTTCCTGGCGGCATAGAATTAAATGGTAGACAATTATATGATGATGCTCAGAAAGAGATTGATACTATCATGGAACAAATGCCTACTTATTATGAGATGCCTCCTTTAGATATGATAGGATGATAAGATATGCTCAATCCATTTTTTCAGCAAGGATCAAAATCGGAACAAAATCTTGTTCAAGATTTAATTAACGAACAACTAAGAATGTATGGGGTGGATGTTTATTACATCCCAAGACTTTATGTAAATGAAAAGACTATTATACGAGAGGTAGTTGAGTCTGAGTTTAGAGATGCATATCCTATTGAAGCTTATGTAGACACTAGTGAAGGATATGAAGGATCTGGTGAGATAATGAGTAAGTTTGGAATTGAATCTCAAGATGATCTAACTCTTACTATATCAAGAGAAAGATATGAAGAGTATATCAAACCACTGATAGAGAACAAGAGCAATATAAAACTATCAAAGAGACCTAAAGAAGGTGATTTAATATTTTTCCCACTTGGTAATAGGTTATTTGAAATTAAGTTTGTAGAACATGAGCAACCTTTCTATCAACTGAAAAAGAATTATGTGTATCAATTAAGATGTGAACTCTTTAGGTACAATGATGAAGTTATCGATACTGATGTAGATGCAATAGATAATGCTCTGCTTGGAGCAGACGTGTCTCTAGGCATTGCTGGATCTTCAGGAGCAGCTTCTCTTGGTATTGGTGCAAACTTAGCAGGAACAAGAGTCTATACAATGCTTGGTATAGGGGCTACAGCATCTTCTGTAGGAACTGTATTTAATGGTGGTGTAAGATATGTTTCTATTACAAATAGAGGCACTGGATATACATCAACACCTGATATTGCTTTTTCAGCTCCAGTCAATCGTGGATGGGTTACAACTTTATCTGGATCTGGATCTGATATTGGTCGCGCAATAAAATTAGATAACTCAAATAATTTGTATGTAAGTGGAACAACATCTTCCGACGGCGCAGGAAATGTCGATTTTCTATTAGCAAAATATGATACTTCCGGTGCCTTGATATCTCAGGTAACTTTGGGTGGATCAGATCTTGATTCTCAAAAGGGAACTATAGGAATAGACGATTCAAATAATGTCTATTTGTCTGGTCAAACAAGATCAACAGAAAATAATGATGCTGATTTATTATTGGCGAAGTATAATTCATCAGGAACTATTCAATGGCAGAGAAGTTTAAGTGGTATACAGTTTGATTCTGGAGAGTCAATAGCAGTAGGTGGATCAGGAAATTCTTATGTAGTTGGCGCTACTCAAAGTGATGGTGCTGGTAATTCTGATATTGTAGTTGCAAAATATAATACATCAGGAGACATTCAATGGCAGCGTAATCTGGGAGAAACTGCTTCTGATTATGCAACAAGTGTAGCGATAGATAGTTCCGAAAATGTATATGTGGGAGCTTTCGGATCATCAGTAGGTGCTGGTGGTAATGATCTAATTATTGCAAAATATGACGCTGGCGGAAATATACAATGGCAGAGAACTTTAGGTGGAGTTGGATCTGAAAGCGATCCTGCTATAGAAGTAACTGATTCTGGTGTTTATATCACTTCAAATACTACATCACTGGGTGGTAATAATTTACTCATAGCAAAATACAACACATCAGGAACCATTCAATGGCAGAAAACCTTAGGTGGTACGGGCATTGATATTGGTCGTGGAATAACTTCAGATAATTTAGGAAACATATATGTTATTGGAACAACAAACTCTACAGAAGCATCTGGACCTGGTGGTACTGATATACTTTTAGCAAAATACAATTCAATAGGTTCTATTCAATGGCAGCGTGTTCTAGGATCTAGTGGAGGAACAAACACTGATTTTGGATATGGTATAGAATTTGGATCAGATTTCATATATGTGACTGGATACACAGGTTCAACAGAATCTGTCTTTATAGCAAAACTTCCTGCAGATGGATCTGTAATAAGTTTACCTGGAACTTACACTTATTCTGCATCTTCGTTAACAGATCAGTCAGTATCATTAACAAGTTCCTCCTCTGTATTGATAGATCAACCATCTGCACTTACATCTGGTATTTCAACTTTAACATCTTCCGTATCTACACTGATTTCTACTCCAGGAACATCTACAGCGGTTGGTATAGCAACAATGATTGCTGGAATTGTTGATTTTTGTGAACCAAATTATGATAAATCTAGAGTTCAAGGAGTTAGACTATCGAACACTGGATATGGATACATTTCGGATCCTATAGTAAGAGCAATTGGTGGAGGTGGTAAAAATTTCGTTGGATCTGCAACAACTGCTACTGGAGTTGTTGGAATTATAACAGTGACTGATGGAGGAAATGGATACTCAGGACTTCCCACAATTACGTTCAGTGCTCCTGTCGGATCTGGTGCAACTGCTATAGCAGAAGCAGTGGTAAGCACCGCAGGAACTATCACAGCAATTCACATACTTGACGCTGGTGCTGGATATGCAACAACAAATCCACCAACAATAACAATCGAAGATCCATATCTAAATGGATCTGGTGATTTTGTAGTTGGAGAAACAGTTGTAGGATCTAGTAGTTCAGTAACTGCTACTGTAAGATATTGGAACTCTACTACAAGGCAATTAAATCTTGCTCAATTAACTGGAGAATTTAACATCTATGATGAGTTTATCGGTGAAGAGTCTGGAGCAAGACACAAAGCAACTCCAGGATCTATTGCAGATAAATTTAACATGCCTGATCCTTTCGCAGATAATAGCGATTTCCAGACAGAAGCAAATGATATACTAGATTTCACTGAGACAAACCCATTTGGTCGTCCATAAGGGTTACTTTTGTTAAATAGTATATAATTATCATTTAATCTAATGTTTGAGTATTTCTATCACGAAATTCTAAGGAAGACAGTAATATCATTCGGAACTCTTTTTAATGATATCAACATTAAGAAAACAGATTCCGCTGATAATGTTACTTCCGTAACGAAGGTGCCTCTTGCATATGGACCTATGCAAAAGTTTCTTGCTAGGCT
>CEON01091758.1_pt1 | contig 17156 bp, 23 predicted proteins | sample 530291 | NCBI WGS metagenome assembly CEON01 (sample SAMEA2619888, study PRJEB7988) | marine metagenome | biome: marine biome (ENVO:00000447); feature: surface water layer (ENVO:00002042); material: "saline water (ENVO:00002010), including plankton (ENVO:xxxxxxxx)" | depth 5 m
TACGCCCTGAGCCACGGAAGTTGGGAAAGTCTCCTCAGCAAATGGGATGAAGACAAAGGTCTAACGGATATTGGAGAAGCGGTCGTTGAAAAGATGTTTGAGCTAGGGATGTTATTAGATATATCTCACTGTACGCTTAAGGCTAGAAAAAGAATATATGAGATCGCAGACCACCACAATGCTGGAGAGTGTATATTTGCCAGTCATGTCGGAGCGTTTGAAATAAATAGACTTAGCTACAACTTACAAGACTGGGAGCTTAAGTGGCTCGCTGATAGAGGAGGAGTAGCCGGAATTATTTTTATGAACTACTGGATTTCTCCTGTAGACACTAAACTTGGATTAAAATACATAGAGCAGACAGTAGACCATATTATTAATGTCGCTGGCTCAGATGTACCTGCAATAGGAACAGACTTCGACGGCTTCACTGACCCGCCTGACGAGATTATACATATGGGTCAATTACCTAGAATCACATCACACTTGAAAGCGGTGGGATGGGATGACCACACAATCAGAAAGTTTCTTGGAGGAAACTCAATGAGACTACTTAGAAATGGATGGAAAAAATGAGTAAGTTTGATGTAGTGTTCAGAAGTATTGTAGTTTTATGTTTTGGATTCATCTTGTATCAACAGTATGAAATTAAACAAATTTCACAGAACGCATTTGGCATGGCAGATATGGCAGCACAATCAAGTACAGCTACAATGTTTCACTTAGAAGGACTAAAAAACGACGTTGAATCTTATGTGACGTTAGTGTCACAAGAAGAAGCAACTAAAATAGTTGAAAAAAGAGCAAGAGAAATAGCAAAAGAAGAAGTCGTAAAAGGATTTAAGACTTTTTCTAAGGCTTTATCTGAAAATTAGCTTGACAATACGTCAAATATATGTTATAATGTTAGCAGTCTGTTTATTTTTTTTATGGATCACCCGAGAAAAGGACAAGTACAAATGAAATTATCAAGAGGACAAAAGCTCTGCAAGGCGTGCAATGGAGTGAACGCAGCAAGAAGCCAAAAATGCAAACATTGTGGCGAACCTTTCATCAGAAAGAATACTCCAGTCAAGAATGAGATTAAGGACTGGAAGGAGCTAGAATCTGGACAGCAAATCAAAATTATTCAAGGAACTGGGCCATATTACATTTGTTCAACTGCATCTGATGAATATGATGCTGGCGAAAAAGTTTATATGGGCTGTAAAGGTAAATATGAGGTTAGGGAAGTCAGAGGTAATGGTCTTCTCTGCTGCGGAATAGGAAAGAACAATACAGGAATTGATTTTGTATATATGGGAGAAAAGGAACTTTCTCAGTCTACAGGAATTATCAAAGCCCCACATAGGATTGTAAGATTGAAGACAAGAAAACGTCGATAAGGGGTATAATATATTGTATTAATATTTTTTTAGTGGAGTTCGAAAATGGCAATAAATACAACAGCCACACTATCTGTAGACAGTAGTTTTACACAGCAAGATACAACTACAGACTCTTTAACAAGCAGAAATGGGTCGTTAGGATACAGTCAATCATTGACATCTGGAACGGGCTCTTTAAATGTAGATGCAGTGCTAGATCTGCAAGACTATTCAATCTCTAGCGGATCTCAGTTATACGTGGATTTCAAATCAGCTTCTCAACCTGTTCTGGGGAGTTCTGTGACATTAGACTTTTCAAACCTAAAGTCTATTACAATATATAATAAGTCAACCACAGTTGGAGAAGACATTTTTGTGAGGGCTACAGGTTCTAATGCTCTTACAGAGCCATTTAATGGAGGTTCAGGAAATATTGCGATAAAGCCTTCCGCATCATACATCTACTCCGATCCGTATACTGGAGTAACAATAGATTCATCAAATAAAAATCTACAATTGGCCAACGGAGGAACAGGAACTATTGATGTTACCTTAATAGCAGTAGGAGTCACTGGTTAATGGAAGATAGGGTTTTTGTCCCTAAAGATTGGGGATACGAGGATTGGATTGTTAATAAAGAAGAATACTGTGGCAAGTTGCTCTTTTTCAAAAAAGGCAAGAGGTGTAGCTGGCACTATCATAAACTGAAGGATGAAACTTTTTATGTTCACAGTGGGGAGCTTCAAGTCAGATATGGATGGTCAGATGATAAAAATGATCTTAATACTGAAGTAATAATATTAAAAGCCGGAGACACTTTTCATGTGCCGGTAGGATTAAGACATCAAATGACAGGACTAACAGATGTGGAGATGTTTGAGTTTTCTACTCAGCATTTTGATGAGGATTCGATAAGGATTTCAAGATGAGTCAAAAACATATAAGTTTTTGCATACCTACAAATGGACTAAAAACGATAAAGACCAATTATTCCATAAGATCTATTTTAGATTCTATAGAGCATAATGACGTTTCTTTTTCTTATGATATAAAAGTATGTGGTTCAAAGATAGAATCAGATTTAAAATATAAGCATATTGACATGTGCTTTGAGGCTAGAACAGGCTATGTATCTAAATTGCGAGATAGACTCTTCAAAGAGTCAATAGATTCATATCTAATAGTGTACCTAGATGACGACTTCATATTTCCCAGAAGTTGGGCTAAAAACTTTGATAACTTTCTGTCTAATGATTACGATTTTTTTAGCAACAGAATATTGAACGCTGACAATAGTAGATATTGGGACAGGGCCATAGCCGTCATAAACCAAGATCAACATCCAAATGTGGGGCTAGTTTCATACGATATTCCTAGCAACCATCCTCTACTATATCAGACAGGAGGCATAATGTGTATAAAGCCTTCAGTTCTCGAAAAGGAACCTTGGAATACAAATCTGAAATGGGATCAATTTGAAGATCTTGAATTGTCTACTAGGATAAAACAAAATCTTAATATTGAAATAAATTTTGATATTATGAATTATGTTTGGCATTGGGACTGTAACTATACTTTAGTGGGGTCTAATGTTTTTAAACAAGATAATATATGTAGCGAAAGTAGAGAGCTATCTAGAAGGATATTGGAGCTATGATAAATGTACTAACAGTCAGTGGTATACGCCCCGACTTTATAAGAATGTCTGAAGTGTTTAGAGCTCTTGACTTCAGTCCTCAGATCAACCATACCCTGATTCATACAGGGCAACATTTCGACCATACATTGTCTGGAGTTTTTTTTGACGAATTAGATATAAGAGAGCCAGATTACAATTTGTCTATAGGAGGCAAAGGCAAAGAGCACTTTCATCAAAATGCAGAACTGACAGTTAAGTTGATTGAACTCATAAGGAAAGAGTCGCTAGAGCCAGATTGGATATTTTTTCTTGGAGATTCTAATTCTGTTTTAGTAGCACCATCTCTTGCAAAAGAGGGATATAGAGTTGCTCATATTGAAGCGGGAATGAGGTCTAGAGATAGACGTATGCTCGAAGAAATAAATCGTGTCATGTGCGATCATTCAAGCGAGCTTCTTTTTACATATCATGAAGACTATACTAACAACTTGAAGAATGAAGGCATTCCCGCACATAAATGTGAGTGTGTAGGAAATACTATAGTTGAAGTTGTTAACAAGCACTCCGCTGATCTTAAACAAAAAAGTAAAGAGAACAGTCATATTCTTCTAGACATACATAGGCCAGAAAATTTTAAAGACAGAGAAAGGTTGCAGGGAATATTTAACTGGGCCAGAGATCTATCTGTTGAATTTGGAGTAAAGTGCATCTCGTTAAAATTCCCTAGAACTTATCAATATATTAATTTGTACGAAGTAGATACGCATTGCGTAGAGCACATCGAGCTAATGTCCTATAAAGAATATATTAGATCTGTTTACAATTCTGTATTTATCATATCAGACTCCGGCACAGCGCAAGAAGAGCCCGCACTATTAGGAACTCCTGTGTTAGTACCAAGAGAGTTTACAGAAAGACCACAGTCGTATGACGCTAACTGCTCTAAGTATCTTCCACTCGATTATGGGCAAGCTGAGATTATGGAGATATGTAATTTTATAACCAATACTTCAAAGAATATGACTACAGACTGGCTCGGGTCTGGGCAGACTAGCGCCGAAATAGTAAGAAAAATACAGGAGCTAAGTATATGAAAATAATTGGGTTCTCTCAACTCAGAAATGAACTATCAAAAGGAAATTTAGAAAATTGGTTCAAGTCTATGGAAATGTGCGAATATATCTATATATTTGACCAAGCTTCCGACGATGGTAGTCATGATGTTTATGCTCAGCACGACAATGCAGTTGTTATACAATCAAAAGAGAATCTTTTTCGTCAAGAGATACTATGCAAAAAGGAATTGCTAGAAAAACTGCTGCTGGATCATCCCGATACAGACTGGATCTTTTGGATGGACGGAGATACGGTTCTCGACCAGAGGTTATTAAATGATAACTATTCAATGTTAAAAGACGTATTAGATGAATCTACTGAATCTGGTGCGGACGCAATTAAGTTTGGTCATTACAATCTATGGAGAAGCAATAGACATTATAGGGTTGACAGTAGCTATCATTCTCTCGACCAGTTCGGAGTAGTTCCTTTTTGGAAAAATAACGGAAGACTCAATTTTTCTGCACTGGGAGGTTTACATAATGCTCAATATCCCAATGGAATGTCTATAGTTGCAGAGCTCAAGCATTTCAAGATGATGCACTATGGTTTTTCCACAGATAAGCAAATAATAGACAGATACAATTTATATAAAGGATTGGGTCAGTCTGGCTGGGACTTAGACAGGCTGATTTGTGAAAGAGATCTTCAAGTAAGACAATGCGAGACTGAGCTGTTGCCTACATTTATAGATTCTACTACGCCAGATCCGACTACTTTAGCAACTTTAAAAGATCTTTATGGATTAGTTGGTTAGTATGAAAATTAATATAGTAACAGTTAGAAGTGGTTGGATCTTATCAAAGATAGCTGAAAGATTATGTTCTACAAATCAAGAAGTATTCCAACTGGATTACAGCCCGAGAAACGACGTGGATGCAAATTTTTATATAGACATGCAAAATTGTTTTACACAAAAAACTAACACTCTAGACATAGGCTTCTTTACTCACCTACACGAAAATTCTACAACATATATAACCCAGCAATACCTTCTTGCAGACTATATAGTTCATATGTGCACAAGATACTATGATGCGTTCAAACATTTTTACCCTGAAGATAGGATGTGTGTGTTATACCCATTTGAGATAGCGTCCAATTTTAATATTAAAAAGCCGACGATAGGAATATTTCAAAGAGGAGAATACGAAGGCAAGGGTTTTTTCTTTATGGATCGTATGGCAAAGTATGACATAATGAATCGTTTCCGATTTTTGTTCGTTGGGTCGGGCTGGGACAAGGTTGTCAACCGATTTATAGAAAAAGGAATAGATGTTGAATATCAGACAAGTGAAGAATATTCTGAGTACCCTAGCCTTTATGAGAAAATAGATTATCTTTTAATTCCTTCACTATGGGAAGGTGGCCCAATGTCTGTTGTCGAGGCTTATGCAATGGGTATTCCAATTATAAGTTCCGATGTTGGCTGGGTTGGTTCAGACTTTGAGGTAGAATACATTTACGAACCTAACAACGAGTGCCAACTAGAATCAGTTTTAAATAATATTTACGCTCCGATTGAAGCCAGAAGGAAAAAATTTTCAGATTTTAATTATGAAAACTATGGAAAGAAAATAATAAATATTGTAGAGGATTTGGTATGAAATTAAATTTAGGCTGTGGTAATGACTACCGAGAAGGATATGTTAACGTTGATATGGGAAATTGTAAATGTGATGTCAAACACGACATATCTCTTCTTCCTTGGCCATTTGAAGATGATTCGTTTGACAACATTCTAGCAATTAATGTCTTGGAGCATCTACCAAAAAACAACTTTGCGGGTTATATTAGAGAGATGCGTAGGGTTTCTAAAGATGGTGCTTTGTGGGATATAAATGTCCCAGAGGCAGGATCAAATAATTTTTGGACAGACCCCACACACACTATGCCTTACACAACTAGGAGCTTCGACTTTTTTGACAAGAGTAAGCCTCTTTATGAAAACGGAGTGATATACGGCTGGGGAGATATAGATATTACTGTAAATGAAGCTACGCTAATACCCAATCAACCTAACGGTCCAGACATCAGGTTTTCAATAAAGGTAAATAAATAATGTTTACATATTATAGTATAATTGGAAGAGATATAGATCTACTCAAAGGTCATGTTGAGAATGTCAAAAATTACGCTGGATTTGACAGACTTACATGCGAAAAAGAGTTTCTGATGATAGTATACAAGAATTCAACTATATCAGATTCAGTAACGTCTGACATACTATCTTTCTGTGAAGATAATAATATTAAAACACATGTCTACGAAGAGCCTGATAACAATTTTTTAACAAACCTGTACGCATGTTGGAACTTGGGTTATGAAAAGGCCATGGATGGATATGTTTTTAGAGGCGGCTCTGATCAGTTCTTTTCTAAGGATAGTTTTCTTAAGCTCTATGATCAAGCAGTGAAATTTGATAGATGCATATTACAGGCTAATACGGTAGAAAATTTAGATAGGACAAGAGAACTAGGAGCACAAAGTAGACATTTCTGTAAAAGCTTTGGCCAGAACTTTAGCGAGATGAAAGTGCGTGAGTTTGAAGCTTTCTGTGATAACATTAATAAAAATGCTCCTGAAGTATTAGACATAAACACTGCGCTTTCTGTGTGGGGAAAACCTACCTCCTTCACGTCTTCTATTGGCCACATAAATAGAACAGACGGTTGTTCTTGGCTAATGAAAAAGTCAGACTGGGAAGAGTTTGGCCCAATGCCACCTATTGAGAATGGAATAACTGGAGATGTTGTGATACACGACAGGATGCAGACGGCAGGATATGAAAACTACATAGTTAGGGACTGTGTAACATACCACTTCGTAAGAGGGGAGTCAAAAGATATACAATGAGAATAGGAATTATAGGATTAGGAGTTGTAGGGTCTGCTGTAAAGTATGGTTTAGAAAAACTAGGCCATAATGTAGCTGGGCATGACATCAGACTTGAGACAAATATTACAGAATTAGTAGATACAGAAATAATATTCTTATGTGTGCCAACGCCATCGAGTGAAGATGGCAGTTGTGATACTTCTATAGTACAGGAAGTAGTCAAGCAATTACATGACCTAAAGTATAGTGGTGTAATCGCCATAAAGTCAACCGTATCTCCGGGCACTACTCAGAATTTAATAGAAGAATATGATAATTATAAGATATGCTTTGTTCCAGAATTTCTTAGAGAAAGATGTGCCTCTGTAGACTTTGTAGAAAATCATGACGTATGTATTATAGGAACAAACAATGAAGATGTTGAATCTATAATTAGAAAGGCTCATGGAAAGCTACCCAAGAACATCGTGGTAGTTTCTCCCACAGAAGCCGAGCTATCAAAGTACTATAATAATATATACAATGCTACCCTAGTTACTTTTGCAAATAGCTTTTATGAGGTTTGCAAGTCTTTGGGAGCCGATTATTGCAAAGTAAAAGATGCAATAGTAAACAGAGAGCATATACATGATATATATTTAGACTGCAATGACAATTTTAGGGGATTTGGAGGAATGTGCCTTCCAAAAGACACCAAAGCCATAGCAGCTTTCTGTGTTAAAAATAATTTAGATGTTAGCTTCTTCAACAATATATTAGAGGAAAATAACAAATACAAAACTACCGTTTTTAAAGGAATGAGATCATGAAAAATGTTTGCATTGAGGTTGGACTCAGCGAAGGATCTGATATTATCAAGCATGTTCTGAACAAAAGCTATGACTTTGTGTTTGGGTTTGAGCCAGTCCCACATCTAGCAAAACACTGTAGAGAGCGTGTTGGAACAATGAATGCTGTTCCATACGAGATTATTCAAAAGGCAGTGGACATTAACAATAAAACTAAAAAGTTTTACCCTGCTAAATCAGTACCATTTGATAGATATTGGAACAATGGAGCAGGTAGCCTACTTGAGTTTTCAGATGAACTAGACAAGACATGGCCCGGACGACCAGATCTTGAAGCTGAAGAACCAATTGATGTGGAGTGTACACGTCTGGATGATTTTATAGACGAGAGAGGAATCTCCGGTATAGCATACCTAGAAATTGATGCTCAAGGGAAAGATCTTGATGTCCTTAAGAGCTTAGGAGATAAGATAGACATTGTTGAACGAGGCCATATTGAAGTTCCTACAAGTGCTGATGTAGTTTTATATAAGGGACAGCATCTACGAGAAGAAGCTTTAAATTTTTTACACCAACACGGCTTTAAAACGGAAAGAATGGGAACTGTTCTTCAAAACGAAGAAAACTATAGATTTTGGAGATAGCGTGATAAAATTAGTAATATTTGACTTAGACGGTGTGCTCGTAGACGCTAGGGATCTGCACTACGATGCAATGAATTTAGCACTTGCTGACATTTACCCCGAGTGCATCATCAGTAGAGAAGAACACCTGTCTACATATGATGGTCTACCAACAAAGAAAAAATTAGAATTGCTAACGCAAAAGAAAGGGTTGCCGGAAAATTTATATAATAATATCTGGGAAGCCAAACAGGCCAAAACAGTTGAACTTATAAATAGTATGACCACTGACTATCGGATGGCAAATACGCTATCCGAACTAAAAAAAATGGGATATAAGCTTTATGTCGGCTCTAATTCAGTTAAGCATACCGTCAAGATGATGTTGCTACGCAGAGGTTTAATTGAGTTTGTTGATGAAATATTCTCAAACCAAGATGTCAATCAGCCAAAACCACACCCAGAAATATACTTAAGATGTATGATACATGCTGGGGTTTCGCCAAGAGAAAGTATCATTATTGAAGATTCACACGTTGGTAGGAAAGCAGCTATTGATTCTGGAGGAAACTTATTTCCGGTAAAAAATCCAGATGATGTTATATTAGAAGATATAGTAAAAGAAATTGAAAAAATTAATAAAACACAAAAAGAAGTAAAACCTAAATGGCAAGGTGGAAAAATGAATGTATTAATACCTATGGCTGGCGCTGGGTCAAGATTTCAACAAGCAGGATATACATTTCCTAAACCTCTTATTGAAGTGAACGGAAAACCTATGATCCAAGTAGTTGTCGAAAACATAAATATAGATGCAAAACATATATTTGTAGTTCAGAAATCTCACTATGAAAAGTACAATCTAAAAAGTGTTTTGAATAACATTGCTCCTGATTGTGAGATAGTTCAGGTAGATGGAGTGACTGAAGGTGCCGCCTGTACTACGCTATTAGCAAAAGAGTTCATTGATAATGATCAGCCATTACTAATGGCCAACTCAGACCAGTACGTAGAATGGGACTCAAATGAATTTATGTATTCAATGGTGGGTGATACTGTAGATGCCGGTATCCTAAGTTTTAAATCCACTCATCCTAAATGGAGTTATGCAAAGTTAGACGAACATGGTTTCGTCAGTGAGGTTGCAGAAAAAAATCCAATTAGTGATATTGCAACAGTAGGCATATATTATTGGTCTAAAGGTAGCGACTATGTAAAATATGCAAACCAAATGATAGAAAACAACAATAGAGTCAATAACGAGTTTTATGTCTGCCCTGTATTTAATGAGGCGGTGAAAGATGGCAAGAAAATAAAGGTTTTTAACGCAAAGAGAATGTGGGGGCTAGGAACGCCCGAGGATCTTAAGTATTTCTTGGAGAATAAATCATGATTCTCATATCGCATAGAGGAAACACAAACGGCTCAAATGTATTCGATGAAAATAAGCCGCTATACATACAGAAGGCTTTAGATGATGGATACCATGTTGAAATAGATGTATGGAACATCAACAATTCTTGGTTTTTAGGACATGACAATCCAGACTACGAAACATCTATAGAATTTCTATCAACTCCAAAACTTTTAGTTCATGCAAAAAACTTGGAAGCCCTTAAAAAACTTATAAATTATAGAGAAATCCATTCTTTTTGGCATCAAGAGGACAACTATACAATAAGTAGTAAGGGTATAATTATAAGTTATCCCGGCCAAGCCGTTGGAGAAAAAGTAATTTGTATGAAGCCCGAGCTGCTTTCGCTGGATACATTGAAGGGATGCTATGGTATATGCTCAGATTATATATCAAGATATACAACATCAATTAAACCAAACAAAACAGGGTTTACAGAGGTTCACTAATATGAGTAAAATTGGAATAGCAATTACAATGTATGATGAGCATGATTTAGTGTTATCGTCTGTGCGAAATATTCGTGCATTATTTTCAGACACCGCTAAGATTGTTGTTGTACATTCGGATGATGGAAAGTCCACGGCAAATTTGGATGCAATTAAGGATGAGGTAGACAGATATTATTTACTGAGTGACTTAGGCAAAATAATGTCTAGACATGAATATCCAGCCTGTGCTATCTCCAGAAATTATAGTAAAGCATTTCAGGAATTATATAGTTTAGACTGTGATTATGAATTTATTGTTGCGTTTACAGGAGATACTTTAATATTTGATGCAGCTAATTTTACTAGAAGATTTAATGATATGAAGAGAAATAATTGGAGCGCAATGGTGTCACAAGTTGTAGGATTCAAAATTCATGCGAGCACTGATGATCCAGCGCGGGGCATAACCGGCAATCGACCACAAACGCATCTAACTACCGATTTTGCTCCTCAGTTATTCTTTATCGAAGGGACTTTGGCCAAGCGATCACAAGCATTTGCAGATATCCCTATCACTAATAAATTTGGTTCCGAACAATGCTTGGGTGATGAACTATGCAGGGCGCTTGAAGTGCAGACGGGGGAACAGTTCCATCGGAAGGTAAGTAGATTAAATAGTGCAAACCCACGGGCTGTTTATTCATATTGTGATGGAACAAGATATCATGCAAAAAATACCCAACAACCGGGCAGATAAGGTACAGTTAAGTTAATTATCAACAACAATTTTAGAATAAAATAATAGGAGAGAAACAATGCAATGGGATTATGGTCAAAGCTTAAACTGTTTTGATGAAGTTATAACATATGATAAAGTTGAAATAGCAGAGTTAATCAAAAAATATTTTGATGAGTATAAAGACAAGGTAATATTCAACGACTGGTTATCTAAACTAGATAGCGTAGTTCTGTACTCATTTATAAGGGAACATCAGTTCAAAAACATTGTAGAGATTGGGTGCGGAACCAGTACAAATATTATGTTTGAGGCTCTAGGAAAAAATAACATACCGTGTAAAGTTCAGAGTCACGCATCTTATGAGACAGTATCGCTAAATACTAAACCAGAGTGCGTAGAGTTCGAACAGTATGTTGGGAATCTTTTAGACACCTACTACGATACTAAATTGAAAGACCAGCTAAAAGATGTAGACCTTGTGTTCATAGATGGAGATCATGAATCTTATTTTACTACGTTCTATTGTTATTACCTATTAGAACATTTAAAACCCAATACTATTGTGCATGTCCATGATGTAGGAAATCCTGAAGTTTTGGCTAAAGGTCTTGCAGGCGGTTATCTTGAAAAGAAATATAGCACCATATGTGATGAGGCATATACACTTGTCCAGTACCTCAAGCTTCGTAAAAATTTCAAAGTGCTATGTCATACCATGGACTTGGTTGAGAACAATATTGATATGATAAGCTTCATGCCAGATGTAAAATACGATACATATCAGTTGTATCAGGATGCCCCTAATCGCACTACTCCTGCGTCCTCGCTGTGGTTGCAGAAAATATAGAGAGGGGGTCAGACATCATGCAAAAAGTGGAAAACCGGGAAGGCAACATGAAAGTAATAGTAACAGGTAGTCAGGGATTCATAGGTTCTTATCTTTGTAATGAATTACTTGACAATGGACACCATGTAGTTGGTATAGACAATTATTCAAAGTATGGAGAAGTGAGCAGACCTCACGACAGCCATAAAAATTTTCATCTTATTAAAGAAGATATATCTACATGCACTGTTGAAAAATTAAGTAGTTATGAGATATTAAAGGACGCACAACACCTAGTGGCTGGGGCTGCAATGATAGGTGGAATAAGCTACTTCCATAAATATGCCTATGACCTACTCGCTACAAATGAGAGAATACTTGCGAATACTTTTGACTTGGCTCTTCTGCTAAAACAAGAACATAATCTAAAAAAGATTACTGTGATTTCAAGTAGTATGGTTTTTGAAAATTGCAACACATACCCTACTCCAGAATCTGCAATAGAATCCTCGCCACCTCCTAGTAGTACATACGGCTTTCAGAAGTTATCGTCTGAGTTTTTCTGCTTGGGAGCTTGGGAGCAGTACAAGCTACCGTATACAATTATAAGGCCGTTTAATTGCGTTGGCGTTGGAGAAGAAGAGGCTTTAGGAGAAGAGGAGGTTTACTCAGGTAATATAAAAATGTTAATGAGCCATGTTCTTCCAGACTTAATACACAAGGCGCTTCTGTTAGACAAATCAAGTAGGATGCCAATACTTGGGGATGGAAATCAAATTAGACACTATACTAATGGTAAAGACATAGCTAGAGGAATAAGGATGTCACTTGATTCCGACAAAACCATAAATGAAGATTTTAACATTTCTTCAAAAGTTAGAACATCAGTTTCGGAACTTGCAACCTTAGTCTGGAATAAAATTCATGGCTGTGACCCCACCTTTGAGCATTGTGATCCTTTCGAATATGATGTTCAGGTCAGAAGTCCCGATGTAAAAAAGGCCAAAGACACATTTGGTTTTGAAGCAGAAATTTCTTTAGAAGAAAGCGTAAATGAGGTGATCCAATGGATGAAAAACAGAGCATAACTGAATTACTTAATACTATTATAACAAAATCTTCTGAGTCATTTCATTCTTATAGCTATAAAGAAGTAAATGAATTTGAAGAACTTCTAAGTTTAGGAGAACTTGTAGACAGGCTAACTATAGTCAACATAAAACTGTACAAGCTAAAAGATGACGTTATGGTATCTAAAGATGATTCGTTCAAATCGTGGGCTGCAGAACAAGACGTATATTTGGTAATGGAGAGAGCACGACTAAAAAAATGCATAGATAAGAAGCTCAAAACTGAGATAGATCGAGTACTAGGCACTGGGAAATCTGGCTACAACCCAGAAGTAAAAAAATACGGAGAATAATATGAATTTGATACCAAAAAAGATCCATTTTTACTGGAGCATGGACAGGCTGTGCTACCTACAGTATCTAACTATTGTATCATTTCATAGAAACAATCCAGACTTTGAAATTAATATTCACTACCCTTGCAAAAAATCAGATCATATAACATGGGATACAGACGAACAAAAGGGCAGATCACTAGATTTTGTTGATTATCTAGACAATTTGAAAAGCCTTACGTATGTCAAGTGGCATGAAGTAGATATGACCAAAATATGTAATTTTTTAGACAATGAGTCTTCGGAAGTTTTTAAGTCAGACTTTCTAAGAATGCATGTCTTAAGTACGACAGGAGGATTTTGGAGTGATATAGATATTTTATACTATAATGATATAGATAATCTTCTTAAATATAAACAAGGCATTGAAGCATTGTTATGTTGCGATACTGAATATTATATAGGCTTCATGGGAGCGATCCCAGAATCAAAAGTATTTCGCAAGTTATCTGTCGCTGCTGAAAAAGCATTTGATAAGAGTAAATATCAATCAATAGGCTCTAGTTTTTATAATAAGATGAGTGAGGAAATCATACCAGATTCTGCATACTTTCATCCCACAATGTTTTATCCTTTCGATTGGCAAAGTTCTATACTATCTAAATTCTTTTACTCTCTTCATACAAATATACCATACATGAGTTTCGATTCAGATGGTGAAGCAATATCAGAAGACTGGTATTTGCAGCAATGCAATGGCGTACATTGGTGTAACGGAAATAAATTTTCCCAGTTATTCTGTAAATATTTTAACCACACAAACCAAACAGAATTTTTTCCAACAACATTAGGCTTTATTATGAATAAGGTATTTGCAACAGATGAAAATTACTATAGTAACGGCATATTACAATAGAAGAGATTTGTTTATAAAGTCTCTTGAGACAATATCTCATACGTCACACGGTGACTTTGACGTAATTGCGGTTAACGATGCCAGTGACTCAGACCAAGAAATAGACGATCTTCCAGAAAGGTTTCCGTTTCTTAAAGTCATCAATATAAAAAAAGAAGAAAAAACATGGGTCAATCCCTGTATTCCGTACAATATCGGGTTCTCAAATGTTGACTCAGATGTTATAATTATTCAGAACCCAGAATGTTTGCATATGGGAGATATAATATCGTATGTGTCTGAAAATATAGTTGACAATAAATATATGGTGTTCAACTGCTATTCAGTTAACAAACCAATGACAAATGTCTTAGGTGTGTGCAACACGCAGGATGAGATTAAAACTGTAGTGACTCCATTCTTACCAGCTTTTAATGGCGATGGTAATATTGGTTGGTATAACCATTCTGTATATAGACCAGTCCATTATCACTTTTGTTCAGCAATAACATATAAAGATCTGAAAAAGATAAAAGGTTTTGATGAGAGGTTTAGTCAAGGCGTTGGTTTTGATGATAATGAAATGCTAGAAAGAATTGATAGATCAGATATACAGCTTCATGAAGTTAATTGTGAAGAACTAGTAGCAATACATCAGTACCATGAGCCCGGTAATTATGGTCTGGGAATGGACTTGGTTAATAGAAACAGAGATCTGTTGATGCAGATTAAAAAAGAACAGCACATAGGATCTCCAGAAAATACTTTTTTTAATTAATTAGAGCAGGATACTAAATGTTATGACAAATGTAATGATAGTTGGAGGAGCAGGATACATAGGAGGATACCTAACCGATCTGCTATCTTTCAAACGAAAAGGAGAATTCCCTACCCTACAATATAATGTATTGGTATATGATTCATTAGTATATGAAGACAGATTCTTAAAGCAAGTGAAATTTAAGAGAGGAGACATAAGGGATTACGCAAGACTAAGAGAAACAATAGAAGACTTTAAACCAGATTGCATCGTATGGTTAGCAGCATTAGTTGGTGACGGCGCATGTCAAGTAAATACAGAAGAGACAAAAGATATAAATTTTAATACAGTTAAATGGCTAACTGAAAATTATGACGGTAAAATTATCTTTACTTCAACGTGCTCCGTTTATGGTGAAAATACAGAACTAATTGATGAAAGATCAGATGTAAACCCTTTATCCTGCTATGCAGAAACTAAATATATGGCAGAGCAAGAAATACTAACGAAGTGCGAAAACTGCCTTGTATTTAGATTGGGCACGCTTTTTGGTATGGGAGACTATCACTCTAGACTAAGATTAGATTTAGTAGCTAATATTCTAACGTTAAAAGCAGTAAGGAATGAGAAGCTTTCAGTATTTGGTGGAGAACAATGGAGGCCACTTCTCCATGTGCGAGACGTATCAAACGCAATCTTTAGAGGTTTGTTTTCAGACATTTCAGGACTATACAATCTGCACTATAAAAACTTTACAATTAGAGATCTGGCTGAAGAGATTTTGCAGGTGGTGAATCCTTCTGGAGAAATAGAATATCAACAGATGCCTTTTGAAGACCAAAGGAACTATCGAGTTTCTTCAGACAAGTTTAGGGACTTGGGATGGAAACCATCTTATTCTTTAGAAAGAGGAATAGAATCGCTTTCGAAAATATTAAAAGAAGGTAGAATAGTTGATACAACAAATTCAATATATTCAAATGCAAGATTCATAAAGGAGGTTGCAAATGTCTAGTCCACAAATTATCAATGGAGGAATATCATTTGATGATAGAGGTTCTGTTAGTTTTTGCAATGATCTTTTGTTTCAAGAACTAAACATAAAAAGATTTTATCATATTTCAAATATTAGAAAAAACTATATCCGTGCTTGGCACGGTCACGAAAAAGAGTCAAAATATATCTATGCTGCAGACGGAACATTTAGAGTCGGCGCAGTGGATATGAAAACAGAACAGGTTCACAAGTTTTACTTGGACTCCAGAAAGCCTCAACTATTATATATACCTGAAGGATATGCCAATGGTTTTGAAAATTTGACAGGCAGCAACCAATTAATTATTTTTTCAACGTCAACTCTAGAAGAAAGTCTCGGAGATGACATTAGATTTGACTGGGATAAATGGAATATTTGGAATAACGAGGACTATAGATAATGAAGATACATGTATTAGGTAAATCAGGGATGCTCGGCAACTACGTAATGTCTTATTTAAGTAAACATTATGAATGCATAGGGTATAATAGGGAAAATTTTGACTGCTCTCTTGATAGCTATAATTTAGACAATCTGGATTGCCAAGAAGGAGACGTTGTAATAAATTGTATTGGTGTTATCAAACCAAGAATGTCTGAGGTTGGAGAAGAAAATGCAATTTTTGTAAACGGTATTTTGCCAAGATTGCTCTCAAAACACTGCTCTAGAAAAGGAGCAAAGTTCTACCACATAACTACAGACTGTGTGTTTTCAGGATTAAAAGGAGTAGAATATTCTGAGAATGACAATCACGATGCGATGGATCTTTACGGAATAAGCAAATCAATTGGAGAACCAGAAGATTGTTGTGTAATAAGAACTTCTATTATAGGTGAAGAAGAAAACAACAAGAGATCTTTTATAGAATGGGCAAAGTCTGAGAAGAAGAATAGCGTATTTGGATATTCCAATCACTATTGGAATGGAGTAACTTGCTTAGAGCTGTCCAAAGTACTACACAGTTTTATAAAAGAAGATACATACTGGAAGGGAACGAGGCATGTATTTACAGAAGGATCTTACAGTAAATTAGATATGGTTAATATGATATCTGAAATATGGGATCTAGAGCTAAAGGTCTCAGCTAAAGCTGCGATGCCGGATTGTAATAGGATGCTAACAAGTATATATGAAGAAAGATATGTTTCATTGGGTCTTAGGGAGCAGTTATTAGAACTAAAAGAGTTTGATCTACTAAGGGGGTGAATAGGGTTCGACTGGTTGTCGAAATAATTATTGCATTGGGTAGTTGGTCAAAGGGCTACTTAAAAAATTGACC
>CEON01001743.1_pt1 | contig 17140 bp, 20 predicted proteins | sample 530291 | NCBI WGS metagenome assembly CEON01 (sample SAMEA2619888, study PRJEB7988) | marine metagenome | biome: marine biome (ENVO:00000447); feature: surface water layer (ENVO:00002042); material: "saline water (ENVO:00002010), including plankton (ENVO:xxxxxxxx)" | depth 5 m
TCTCGTACATGGAAAAAGTCTGCTACCATTTCCTCCTAATAATAATACTCCTGTCATTTAAAAAGAAGAAAGCAATTGTTAAGTCTCGCTTGTTAACCTTTGTGGCTAGTCAGTTTTTGATAACATAAAGCTTTCTTAAAATTGTTCTAATTTTATATTAAATTCTTTACATAAAGTTAACGCAAGGTCATCGACAGCGTACACATCATTGTAAATAATGTGCTTTATTCCATGCGCAGCTATCGTTTGAACGCAAGCGCTGCAAGGTAAAAGGGTACAAGCTAGAATCTCTGCTTCATTTGGCCTGACATAACGCAAAGCATTTATCTCAGCGTGGATAACACGTTTACGTCTTTCGTCTCTGTCAGACCAATCAATTTCGATGCCAGCAGGAGCGCCATTATAACCCACACCGGCAACAGAGCGATCGCTGCGTAAAACCACAGCTCCAACTTTAACAAATGGATCTTCACTTCTTTTTGAAGCAGCCTTGGCTAAAGCTAAAGCGTATTCTTCCCATGATATCCTATTCACCAGACAAAAAAATTTGTTTTAATCTGAGCAAGTCATTTTTTATCTCAAGAGATAAAGACCTTTTAGCTTCGTCAGCCTCTTCCATAATATCCTCTACCGCAACGCTTTGGTATTTTTTAATCAAATCTTCAATAAACTTATAAGTTTTTTGCGGTTTGCCTCTTTCAAATTCACTAATGTTCATCATAAATCTTTAATATATTCGTCTTCCAAACTTTTAAAGTTATTTTTTAAATAAAACTTATCTAACTTATCATAAGAAGGCACGCCTCTTATTCTACCCATTACTATTTTTTTAAAATTATTTTCTACAGCAAACTTCTCTGCTTTTTTATAAAGCTTGTATGCAGTCATTCCTGTCCTCAAATCTTTTCTGGCATACCAAACAACTTCTTTTAAGATATTTATATCTTTCCATAAGCACTTATCTTTTATAGCCAGCAATACTGCGTCCATTTGCGCAGATTGATTGCCTCCAAAAGACGCCCAACCAACCATAACTTCAGAAGCTATATATTGGTCGAGCGCCCTTTGAACGCTAATCGGGTCGTACTCACCAAAATGCAAGTGCGAATTAGACTCATACCAAAACTGTTCGCCTAAATTTACAAAGGCAAGAATATCAGCTTTGGTAAAAGATCTGATCACGCTAACAATTCTGGTACTTCTTCTGCTTCAGAGCTAGAGGAAGTGTTGCTTTGCTGTGGAGCAGAGGAACCTTGCTCGTCCAAGCGCTTGCTTTTATACAGAATATAATCGGGCGCTCGATCAGAAGTCTTGTTCTTGTTTTTGAAAACAACAAGTTCAACCTTTTCTTCGTTGACGGAACAGTGGCCAGACATAAAGTCTTGAGTTGTTCCTTGCTTCATCCACAACGCGCCGACTTCTCGTTCGCGCCACTCGTTTTTCTTCGTAGTTTCTGTACTCATAATAATATATTATCTTATTGTTTTTTGCTTCTCTTTATGAGAGAGAATCAAATCTTCTATGAGAATCTTAGTCTCTTTATTTACTTTGTCAAGAAAAGAAGGAGCGATTCTTGAAATATCTGGTCTTTTATTTTTAATAACCTCTTCTGCGAATTTCTTACAGCTCGCTCTGTTTATTATATAATTACTCATGTCCAAGGATTTTCTCCTCCTAAAATTTTAACCATCAAAAACCATGTTATAGAACCTATAATCAGTAAAGCTAAATACATACTACCTATACCTTTCTTCTAAAAGTCTCCAGCGCGTTGTGTCAAGCGCACGACTACCTTGATCTATTTCTTTGATTGTGTCAACTATTTTTTCAACATTATCGAAAAAATAATACGGAGGTATCATTCCCGCTAACCAAAGGGGAACTTTTGATCGACCTCCTTCAATACTTATAAAAACTGGTTTTTTCATCCTATTAGCGCAGACAATTTCTTCTGTTGAACCCCATGAGCCAACATTAGGTACGATATGTGCAATCACAAAGTCGCAACGATCTACCAAATTCAAATCGCTACGACGAATTGAACTCATATGATTATGCACATAATCAAAATTTCCCTGTTCTAATTTTTTATTTAAAAAATCTCTAGTATTGTTGTTTTCGTCTATGTCGCTAATAAAAGGTTTGTCAAGAGGATTGTAAAATACAATATTTGAATCTTTAAGGCTGGATTGCACAAAGTCTCTCCAATCACCGGGGTCTGCGTATTGCATATGACCAACTAGGTAACATCTAGTCTTATTTAAAATGTTATTTTTCATACTTCTGAAATTATACAAGCGTGCTTATCGCACATAGGAACCTCAAGATGCGGATCTCCAAATTTAAAATGTTCATTCCATACATCGTCTGGCAATCCAAGCTCAATCAATCTATCATGGATTTGTTGGTCATAATTTGATTTAATCATCTCTACAAGCCTTTGTATCTCTGGTCTACGTCTATCTGTGGTATTAGAATGGTCGCTGTTTGCGTACTGAATATATCCAAGCTTTGGTATGTGGCAAACTCTTGAGTGTAAAAAAGTTTTCACTATCAACTCATAATCATCTGCTACATGAAGATTTGGGTTATGCCCTCCAATCGCATGATAAGTAGACGATCTCCAACATCTAACATGATTAGGGACGCCAACGATATGCCTTATTGTTTTTTGGTTCAGTCGAGGATAATCCATCACGCTATATTTGATACCTTTGTATACCTCATCTCTGTATTTACCGTAGCCATAAGCGTATGCCCCGTAATTAGTGCACTCTCCAGTTAACTCTATATATTCGGCGCAGTCTGTATAGCACATACCTGCCTCTTGGTATTTGTCAAAGCTTGCGACAATCCAAGACAAACAATTTTCTGTTAGTGAATCGTCATGGTCAAGTTCGCAAAGGTAATCTCCAGAGCCTAATGAAAAAGCATTTTTCTTTACTTGTCCTATTCTGCCGCTTCTCCTATCACTCTTATAAACTTTTATTCTATGGTCTGTGCTCGCTATCTTCGACAAGAAATCAAACGTTTTGCCGTCGTCATCAGAATCATCATATAAAATCCATTCCCAATTTTTATAGTTTTGTTCTAATAAACTATTTAAAGGTCTGAATATTTTATCTGATGGCTTGTAAGTCGGGGTGATGACAGACACTAAAGGATGTTTCTTATTAGGATGAAAACAAAAATTTTTATAAAAGTTATAAACTTTTGCCCCTACTTCTTCTAAAGTTTCATCCTCAGAAAATGACAGCCATTTTTTTCTGATTTCGAATGGCGCTTCAGATAAATTAATGTGTTTGCGCCAATCGCCAAAAGTCAAATAAGCATTTGGCTTATAGGTCTTTTCTATTGCATCTAAATTATCATCTAGCTCAAAGTTAAAAACCGTAATTTGATCTTCTTGCCATTCTGGAGATTGAGTGCAGCTTTTTAAGTCCGGCAAAATTTTACCGAAACTTACTGCGCAAATTCTGTCGCTGGGTTCGTAAACCATTATAAGATTTCTAGTAACTTCATAACTTCTTTTTTGGGAATATCTTCCCAATCTTCCCAATCTGCAACATTCTCATTTTTATACTGACCGCTCTTCCACATTCCCCTCAGTATGTCTTTGAAAGTAGAAAAGTCTTCCGGTGATAAACCCATTTTCTTCATCAAGATATTTAGAGGCGATAGCTTTTCTTTAACATCCGCTTGAGGCAAAGACGGCATCGATTTGCCTCCGGAAGAATCTATCTCATCTGCCCCTACAATATGAACATTTAAAAAATTTCTCACACAACGAACAAAGGCTCTGTTTGCTGCAATTGTTTCTAAAAACTTTTGTGCGAAACTGCTAGTGTTGTAAACTGTAGCATTAGCCAAGTCTTCAAATGATGTACTTGGCGGAAGAAAATCTGATTCTTCTTTCGGATTTTCAAAATTGGGAATCCAATTTATTTCACACTTTACTGAAACATGATCTATTTCGCATTTAATTACTTCATAATGAACTCTATTGAATCCGCGTAGCTTTGCTAACTCTTTAATACCCGAAAGTTTAATTAAAAGCTGATGATCCTCAAGACCTTCAATACTATTTGGTATTGGTTTATTTCTGGATTCAAACCATCCTCTGTTAGGGTAAAGATGCTCTGGCGCAACCATCGCCCTCCAATTAACAGATCCGTCTTCGTTGTATTGATACTCCACTCCGTCAAGGAGTCCTAATTCATTTCTTTTGTAATTCATTTATTAACCTATAGTGATCGAGTTCTTTCCAAAAGTCGTCGGTATCATATATAGGTTCCGGCTCACCTGTCAACTCTTTTTTTAGTTTTTTCGCTTCATAACAAGAATATTTTTTTCCTTCACTTAAAAGTATTTTGCTTGTTAAAAATTTACTATTTGAGTTTAACTTTTCTGTATCTTCTTCAAGGTCAGATTTTTTTCTAAAAATACTTTCGTTAATTTCAAAATCAAAGAATTTAAATCTATAATCTTTTATTTTGTCGATGTCTTCGCAAAAAATTTGAACATTAACTCCTGTTGCTTTAGCTTTTTCTAAATATTCCTCTGTAAAACTTTCATTTATATTGATTGTTAGCTGAGCTATACTTTTATTAAAATATTTTAAAAGATTTAAGTTAATAGGCTTGTCTGTTAGTAAATTAATTTTTCTGTTAGTTATCCATTTAATTGCATTTTCTTCGCTAAAATGATAATCCATCCTCAAATTAAGCGCACGATTCTCCATAAAACCTTGAGGCGGCGCAAAGTCCGGTATTACTTCCACGACCTTGACCGGATAATGGTCTCCAATATAAAAACTTTCATGGCTAACTCTATCTGGCAAACCTAAAGATTCAAATATTGCATCAGCTACCCTTTCTGGCTCTATAAAATTGATTGTCTTAGGCGACTCTGCGACCCCGTAGGCGGGCAAATTTCCATCCCTGTGGCTTTCTATCGATATATGCGTATCTGACCATAATGGCCGCGTACAAGAAGCTGGATACACAGAGTATAGTCCCACGCTAGGGACGTTAAGAGCGGAGGCAAAATAAGTAGACAAATTATCACACGATACGACTAGCTTGCTATGCTTTACGATATAACTCTCTTGTTTTTTGAACAAACCAAGATATGGCTTCGCGCCTTCCAACGTATCTTTTTCATCTTTCTCGAAAGAAACAATATCAATCCCCTCGCGATTCAAAATTGGTTTAATGTAAGTAATAACATCTGAAAATAAATCATACACGTTAGTTCCATACTTATTCCTATTGTCAATCACTATATAAGGATTAGTGCCTAAAGGAAAATAAGAAGAACTAACAAACGGTTCTCTAATTTTCACCCCACAATTTGTGGCATATTTTTCTAAAACATTCATTTCAATTCTAATTCTATTTTATCTTTACCGTTATGAGTGTAGTTTAAAACTCTTTTAGTCTCTAGCCACGGCAAAAAAGCTATATCAAAGTGAGAGTCATGGTTAGCCCTCCCTTCAAAATAAAAGCAGTCATCCATTTCATCTCTAAAATCACAAACCTTATAGCAGTAAGGACAATCATCAATGAGTCCAAAATACTCTGACTTAGTAAAAAAGTAAATATCATGTTCTGGATATACCTCTTTCAAAGATTTTAATACGCTGGTGCTCATTAAAACATCCTCTCCGTGCTCGGGCATGACATAAGCAATTCTAGGGTTTGGCCTCTCGTGGTCAACAACTTCTTTTAAGCTCTTTTTAAATAAATTTTTATTCTCATTTTTAGCGGTTTGCTGAAAGTATGACAAAACCTGTCGCCTGTCCGCGCCTTTGCTGAATTGATCCATCCAATATTTATGACCTTGATCATTGGAATCTATCCTCATTTTCAGCATATTATGATACAGTTCAAGTAGCCATTTATCATTTGGCAAGTCATCTTGAGGTGTAAAAGCTGGGTTTCTTTTTTCTAATTGTTCTAAATTTATTGAGTCCCAGTCCACAAGCGGCATCTTATCAAAATAATCTTCAAATATCTTTCCAACGACTTCTGTGGAGTAATTATTGATAACAAATTGTCTCGCTTGCTTTCCCATCTGTTCTTTTTTTTCTTTAGGCATTGTATAAACTTCGTTTAATCTTTTCGCGATAGAGGCAGCAGAAGTTGAAGCTTTAATAAACTGAGTGCCGGGTTCTCTGTACTCAGCCCAATCTAATGGTAATCCTCCGCTATCGTTTGTGCAGCTATCTTCTCCGCAGCTATAATTTGTCACCAATGTTATCAACTCATTTAATTTTGCTTCTTGGATTGGTATCTCTTGACCTCCGCTAGTGAAAGGGTGGCAATAAACATCCATTAAATTATAAATTTCATTTAGTTGCTTTTCGTTAACTCCGTTTTTAATATTTGTTGTATTAGAGGAATTTTTAGCCCCACATTTACCGCAATCTATTCCATTGCCCTCAAAAGATTTTATTTCGTACTGATTGCAACTAGGGCAAAAATAAGTCGTCAAAATTAAATTATTATCTATCTTCTTTTCTTCTAACAATCTTTTAATATCCCAGCCTTCTCCCCAATGAGTATGTAACAAAAGTTTAGCGTTTGAGTTTGGCTTTTCTTGGAGAAATAGTTTAAATCCATCCAAAAGATTAGGTACGCTTTTTCTGAGTTGATTTCTAAATACAAAGCCAATAATAAAATTACTATTTATTTTAAATTGTTCTCGTAATTGTTTTCTTCTCTCGTCTTCTAACTTAAAAAAATTATTAGTCTCCACGATGCCTCTGACTGTTTTAACATGATCGAAACCAAGCTTCTTCATTTCTTTTTCCGCAAAATTAGCCCATACAAAATAATTTTTAATTTTAGGCGCAGCTTCTATTGCCTCTGGAAGTAAAGGCAAACTATCAAGAGTTGTATGTATGATAGAACTTATTTGATCCCACCAAGGCTTTTTGGTAAAACCTGAGAAGGCCCAAATATCTTCTACTCCCAAATAAATATCTGGCTTTTCCTCTTCGATGATCTCGTCGATCAACTCGTGTCCATAGCCTGCGTTGCGGGTTTTAGCTTGGTCCTTTTGGATCTGCCTTAATACGTGTGGGTCACTAGGTAGAGTACCTATACATTTCCAAGGAAGAGTGTCGCTGCCTTCAAATTCTTTATTTTTTGCATTGACTAACTCTACTAGTTCATACTTGTTAGTTTTGTACAAATACTTTAATAAATTTTTTTTATGCTTTCCAAACCCAGTAAATGCTTTGCAAAAATTACTATGAATTAATATTTTCTTTTTCTTGTTCGACATATATAAAAGTTGTTGATTATAAAAAAACGCGCCCACAATTCAACTCATGGACGCGTATTTTTATGATTTATATGCCGTTTAAGAAAACAATTGTTCGGGAGCTTCGATTCCACCGATAATAGTATATACGACTAAGCCTTTTTTCGCTGTATGGTAGATCCCCCTATGAACCGTAGAACCGTCTCCAAGCAACCTCGTAAGCTGCTCGAACCCGTGCTCTAAGCTTTCTTGAGGAGTATTATCCAATGTATCTCTATCTCCAATTACAACGCAAGCTGCAAACTTGCCTGTTGCTACATCAATATTAGCTAAAATATTTTTCTTCAAGTTATCTCTTACTGCGTGGCTAATATCAGTTTCTTCAATAATATCTCCCTTGGGTCTAACCGGAACAGCTCCGAAGGAAATAATTCCCGAAGACATAACGGTGTCAAGATCAGCTTTATCAAAAGCCGTATATTCTGAATCTTGTGCGGCAATTTTATTGAATAAGTGAAAGAGCGAACAAATACTTGTATTAGCTGTAGTCCAAAATTTATTAACGGAAAGTTTTGGGTACAAATGTTTAATCCTTTCATTATCTAAGATAATCAAAGGAGACAAGGTATTATCCATCGAATATTCAATCAAAGCTTCAGCAGTTTCTTTTGCATTGTTTTTTACTCGAGAACCTTCTGACTTAGAAGGTAGAGCTAAGACTGCGCCAACTCTGGCATCTTTACGCTCTTTCTCAACTCCAAAAGTCTCGCATAAGTCGTGACAAATATCTACTACGACCGGGCCGCCTCCTGCGCCTGTTCCCCCTCCAGCTCCAATGCAAACTAGCACTCTATCTATGTTAGATGTAAATACTTTTTTGAGGAAGTCCAAGATGTCCTCTCTATGCTCTTCAAATATACCGTTAGCAACCTTTCTATCCTTACCTGCACCACTCCCTCCAATCAAAAGCTTATTAGCTTCTGGCACCGAGATAGGTTTTAAATCTTGTGCTGCGGTGTTGATTACGGCAACTCTACGATAACCTAGTTTCCAAAAAGTTTCAGCTAAACGAGAACCTCCTTGCCCAACACCCACAACAGCAAACTTATATGCTCCTTGGAATTCATCTTCAACCAAAGTTTCTTCAAATTCTTCTGATGATGGCAACGGTATATCCGGTATATCAACGCCTAAATCATCTTCTAAAGATTCTTCGACAAGATCGCCTTGAATTTCTTCTTGGTTCTCAGTTACTTCCGTTTGATTTTGATCTGGTTCTTCCATTTTGTATTGGTTAAGGGTTGGCATTTTAATTAAAAGGGAGCTTCATCCTCTTCATTATTTACACTTTTTTCTGGCTTTTGCGCTGGTTTTGAAGTCGCTTTTGTTTCATTATACGCTTGATCTTGCTGCGCTTTGACTTCAAACACTACATCAAAATACTTTTCAATCAACTTTTTTAAAACTTCTGCTTCGCCGGGTTCTAGAGCAATTCTGTAATTCTGGTTGCCGTTTCTGGTCACAGAAAACCCAAATGCAGGAGAAGTAAAGCTTTGATCGGCGCCGTCTTTGCCTTTTATTTTTCTTGGTTTATCCCAAGGAGCAAAACGAATAGTAGTCGTGTTATCATTGAAATTATGATAACCATTCCATGGAATTCTAGATTGAATTGAAGACAATATTTCTCCAAGTTCAAAGTCATTCAGCTTAAAACTAACATTCTTATCGTCTGCATCTTTGTTTTTAATAAAGCTGCCTGTTTTCTTTTTGTCGTCCCAGCTGTATTGCTGGATAGCATTTACATAAAATACCGGCAACTTGCCTTGGGTAGAGATGCGAAAGCTAAATGCGCATCCTGTGTTTTTTGAGTTTGGCTTATAAATCGCTAAGTTCATTATGGCAGATAATAGCTGCGAAAGATAAAAAATCTACAAAAAAATACCCCTCAAAGAGGGGTATTTTGACAGTGTAAAGATAAGTTTGATTACGTCTGGCGTAAAGTTAATTTTGATTACAAACGTCTTTTAAGACTGAGGTCCTTGAACGCCCGATAACGGACCGCTAGAATCATTCACCGCTGTAATTTCTGGCTCTTGACCAGCGCCTTGCGGCTCCTGAACTCCCTGCGGACCTTGAACTCCTCCATGTGGTTGTTCTTCTTCTTGTTGCGGTGGATTTTCAAAAAGTTCAATGTCCTTTTTGATATTTTCCAACTGGGTTGAGTCGGCCTGATCGATTAACTCTGCGGCCCTTTGTACACAAGCGTCACGAACAACATTCAATGTTTCGCTCAATGACACTCTGTTAATAAGCAAATTTGCAAGACGAGTTTTCAAATCCCCGATTGTTTCATTGCTTCCGTCGCTAGTACTAACTGTAGGATTGTCCATACGTGGTAAATAATAGTTTTAGACAAATAAAAGTCAAGAAAAAAAAATAAAATATCAAAAGAAAGTTTCCCTAAAGACAAGTTTGGTCATCTAAAAGATGAAATTGATTTTGATTAGGTTCTAAACCTTTCTATTCGACGTAATAAAATATTGTGCCGACTTGGGCATTTGTTACAGCTCCTGTAACATGAAGAGGATTTTCACCGAAGTTTAAGCCTCCGCTGGCCACGACAATGTCTACATCATTAGCCGTAAACTTTGCCGTGGCGGCGGTGACATAAATATTATTAATATGTCGCACACCAAAAGCATCTGTGTCGCTACCGGGATCAGAAATAGTGGTAGCCGTATTAACTTTTACAGGTTTGCCATTGAGTGCCATAACTTATTAACCTTCCTTGTTCTCTGCAGAACCGGCCTTTTTGGCTTCTGAAGTTACTCCTTGACGAAGGAATATCACCATAGCTGCTGCGAAAACAGCTTGGATAGTTGTAGCTAAATCTACTTCTCCAGCGAAATAAGCGCCGAGAGCCGTCAGGACGGCTGCTCCAGCCGTGAAATAGGTCTTTTTGCCTGAGAGTGCTTTCATATTGACTATATTATACACCTTAAATTAAAATTCAACACAAACTTTATCCATTTTTTTGTTATATTTTATTTTAAAATTTGTGATATCAGAGTTTGCTACTATTTTCTTGGAAATAACATCTGAAACCTCTTTTTGTATAACTCTTTTTATTGATCTTGCTCCAAATTCTTTATCTCTTACTTTCGTAAAAATAAAATTAGCTAAATTTCTAGAAAAACTAAGAGTTAAGCCATTCTTTTTGGCGTAATTTTTCAAACAAGTTAGCTCGTATTTAATAATTGAAGTCAAGTTGTCGTCATTAAGCTTGTTGAAAAACAAAACGTCATCAAATCTATTGATCAGCTCTAGAGGTAAAACTTTTTTGACTTCTTTGTAAGCATCTTCAACATTAGATTCAGTAAGATCTTGATTTCCAAATCCTAAAGACTGAGTTTTTCCTAATTGATGAGACCCGATATTACCCGTGACTATAACTATAGAATTGTGAAACCGTGCAATTCGACCTTGAGAGTCAGTCAACCTTCCTTCGTCTAGTATTTGCAGAAGCATTTGATGAACTTTTGGGTGAGCCTTTTCTATTTCATCGAAAAGGATAACTGAATGAGGGTTCTTTATAATTTTTTCAACAAGCAAACCTCCATTTTCATACCCAACATAACCGGGGTTAGATCCCATCAACTTGGATACGCTTGACTCTTCCGAAAATTCTGACATATCCAAATGAGTAAAGCTTTCAGGTGAACCAAAAAAGTTTTCGGCAAGCATTTTTGCTAGAAAAGTTTTACCGACACCCGTAGTTCCTAAAAATAGAAATGATCCTATAGGCTTCAGCGTGTCTCGCAGACCGCTTTTATGCCTCATCAAGCATTTAGTAATCGTTTCTATACATTCGTCTTGTCCAACGATTTTATTTTTTAATTTTAATTCTAAATTTAAATACTTTTGAGTTTCGGATTTTAAAAATTCATCTAATGGAATATTAGTTCTGCTAGATAGAACTTCAAACAAATGTTTTCTGTCTAACTTAAATTTATTTCTATCAATATGCGTAGTCCACTTTGTCAAAGCTTCTTTTAAATCTTCAAAAATCTCAACTTGATCTTCCGACATATCTTCAAATGTATTTCCTTTTCTTATAAAAGATTCGGTCAAACTATTTTCTAGCTCTGTGACCCTCTTCGGCTTAACAACCTTCCTTACTTTTACATGGCTGCAAGCCAAGTCCATCAAATCTATTGCTTTGTCAGGAAATTGACTGTCTGCGATGTATCTTTCGGAATATTCTACCATGTCATGCAAAATCTCATCAGATATTTGTACGGAGTGGTAATTTTCATATATTTGTTTTTTTCTCGAAAGTATTTTTAAAGTTTCTTCTTTGCTTGGCTCATTGACGACTAAAGATTGAAATCTTCTTTGAAGGGCTTTGTCCTTTACAAATTTTTGTCTATACTCTTTGAAAGTGGTTGCGCCAATAACTGTTATTTCTCCATTAGCTAAAGCTGGTTTTAATATGTTTGCGGCATCTAATCCCCCTTCTGCGTCTCCTGCTCCAATCAAAGTGTGAATTTCATCAATAAATAAAATAATAGACTCATCTTTAGCCTCTTCGATAATCTTCTTAATTCTTGCTTCAAATTCACCTCGATACTTGGTACCAGCAATCATAGACCCTAAATTTAATTCATAAAATATTTTACTATTTAAAAAATATGAAGAGTTATTATTTATAATGTTTTGAACCAAGCCTTCTACAACAGCTGTTTTTCCTACGCCAGAGTCGCCTATTATAATTGCATTATTTTTCTTTCGCCTGTTCAATATATCTTCAAGCTTTGCAACCTCTTTCTCTCGGCCAAACACAGGGTCAAATTTTCCTTCAAGAGCTTTCTTCGTCATGTTGCTAGCATATTTTTCCAGCAACGGAAAATTAGAACGTTGGTTGACAGAATTCAGCATATCATTGACGCTACCATCGCCAAAACTTTTGCTATCAGATTCTTCTGAGTCGCATAAATAATTTAAAACTTTTGTAGTGACAAAATTTAAATCTATAGACAAAGCAATTAAAATCTCATCTGGTATCAACTTTATATCTTTGAATATAGCTAAAAATATATGTTCTGCGCTTACCCAAGAGTGCCCTAAATTTTTAGCTAACTCAGTAGCGTTTCTCATTACGTCTTTAACTTCAGAAGATATTGTGAAATTAACTATTTCTTCTGTTGCTTTTTCTTTTTTCTTAAGAACTCCAAGATGGACATGTTTCTTGAAAGATTCTAAATCTAGACCTGCTTCCACTAAAACTTCTAAACATTTAGTTTTTTTAAGCTCTAGAAACGCGGCAAATAAATGCGTTAGCTTTATGTGATCATCGCTTAAGTCTGCAGCTATAGATTTGCAGATTTGTAAAAGTTTTTGAGAACGCGGCGTGAAGTTAATATCTTGGTCGTCAATTATCATTTTAAGTCTGATAGCTTCATGTAAATTTTATTATCTAAGATTTTTAAATCGTTTACAAATACAGTCGTGTCTGCTTTGCGCCCGATAATTATAGCAATAGAGTCTTTGGCAGGCAAGCTTTTTCCTCTGTCTAAATATCTAGTGAAATCTCTTTCCATAAACATACACTTCGTTTCGCCTGTTTCATCTCCCGCAATAATAAAATAATATTTATTACCACTGTTCGCCGTCCTCTTAATGCAAGATTTTATTGTTGATACAAATTTTACTGGGCTATTCTCATTTATATCTATTAAATCTTTGCAACTAACCATAGATCGAGCATCTCTTGGATTAACCGTATCTTTTAGTGTTTTGCTATAACTATATCCTAAAAGTTGAGTTTCAAAATACCAACTTGCAAAGTCATCGTTTTTATTTTCACAGTTTCTATCGTAGATTTCTTTGTAAGGGCGGTACTTAGACAAAAAAGTTTGCAATCTGGATGGTTTCATAAATGGCCTATTATCATCTCCCATCAGCGGCGAGTCTTCATTTTTTGCTTTTTGTATTATCTTTAAGATATCATCGCCTTCTTGAGGCACCAAAGCTTTGGCAATTCTTTTTTCCCTATCAGTTAGAATATTGTAAGACTGAGCTTCTAGAACAAGTCTTGCCCTAGAGTTATGACCTGTCAAAGAATTTAAAGTGCCCGCTTGTATAAGGCCTGAAAATAATCCTATATTGATTTTAGCTTGTTTTGCTGCCTCAAAAATTTCAAACTTATTTAAATTTGATGCTCCGCCTATTTTTTTCATTCCCTTATTGTACTGCAGAATGCTCAACAAGCTTTTTTCGCTGACGCCTTTAATCGCATTTAATCCATAACGTATATCTTTTCCTTCCACAGAAAAATCTTGTTGTGACTTTACCAAATCTGGCCGAAGCAATTTTATGTTATGATTTGATAGCTCTGATGAAATCTTTGCTATTTGATCAAAAGGATCTGACTCATTTTTAGCCATCTTTAATAAAGCAATGAAAAATTCTTGCGGATACTTGAATTTAATATAAACAGTCCATGCTGTTAATATCGCATAGCTAATTGAATGAGATTTATTGAAGGAATAGTTTGCGCTGTCTTCAGCGACTTGCCACAAAACATCTGCTATCTCTACTCCTCTATGTCCTAGCCAAGAATTTGTTAAACGATTTTCTTCCGCCTTTTCGGATATCTTCTCTCTCCATGCGGGCATCTGGTCAACTTTTTTCTTGCCTACAATTCTTCTAAGTTGCTCTGACTCGTCCAAACTAAAACCAACTTTAACAGCCATTTTCATTAACTGCTCTTGGTACAAGGGAATGCCTCCGGTATAGTCTAGAACTTCCGAAAACTCTGGGTGAACTAATTCTGACTCTCCCGTACGCAGATAAGAAGCATATTGGTCTTTAAAACTAAGAGCTCCGGGTCTGGCAATAGCAAGAACAGCAGAAATATGCTCTAAGTTTCTAGGTTTTACTTTACAGCAAACATCAAAGTTTGTATCGGATTCTATTTGAAACAATCCTTGAGCACCCTGATGTTGTATCTCTTGTAAATTTTTGTAAATAAATTCATCCGACAAGTTTATCTCATCAAAATTTATATCTACTCCTTTTGTTTGTTTTAGCAACTCTTTAGTGTCATTCAGTACAGTTAAAGTTTTAAGTCCAAGAATATCAAATTTAACAGTCAACTCAGCAATCCAATTCATATCGTAACACGATATCAAGTCGCCTTCTTTAGTTTTTTGTATCGGGCAAATATCAGTAAGCTTATGATGAGAGATTGCAATTCCAGATGCGTGTACTCCAGTATTCTTAATCAATCCTTCGAGCTTTCTAGCTATCTCAAAAGCCTCGGAATTTTTCGAAGCCCAAGCCGACAATTTTTCACTCTCTTGTACAGCATCTTTAAGTTTGGACACTTTTCCAAAAAGAACAGGAATATGATCACTAATTTCATTCATCTCCTCCTCGTCTTTTAAAGCCACTAATTTGCCAACTTCTTTTATGCATAGCTTTCCACTAAGAGTGACCAAGTTTAGAATTTTACATGTTCGACCTACGTACTTTTTCTTAATGTACTCTATCACTTCGCTGCGTCTATCGTAAGCGATATCATTGTCAACATCTGCCAGCAAGCTGCCGTCCAAATAAGTTATACCGTCCTTACCTTTAATTTTCTTGGCTCGACTTTTTGAAACAAATCTTTCGAAGAACAAATCATATTTTATGGGGTCCACTTTAGTAACACCCAAGAAAAATAAAACTAAACTGCCCGCCGCCGATCCGCGACCCGGTCCGGTAGGGATGCCTTGTTCGTGACAAAAATTAAGCACCTCCCAATTTAAAAGAATATAATCTATAAAGCCTAGCTCATTTAAGATTTTAAGCTCCATGGTCATTCTATCTAAATAGACTTTATCTTTTTTAGACAGTCCATACTCTTTCATATTTTTCCAGCACAGAGCTTTTAAAAACTTTAAGTTACTACTGTTCGTGGGTATGCCTAAATCTTTATAGTATTTGGCTTCAATTTTAATCTTAGGCAAAAGCACGCCGGGAGGCGCACATTCGTCATACTTTTCGAATTTGTTATAAAAATTTTGTGTCTCGGTCATACCTCTATCTTCCAAATTAGTTGATGAAAAATCTCTAAAGTCATTTTAACATCATAAATTGCATCATGCAATTTTTTAGGGTCATGTTCGATACCAAACTCTTTCAAAAGAAATCCTTGGCTAGTCTTCATTCCCTTTTTCCTGTAATTGTTTAATTTGCTTTGCCACAAAGTAAGGTTACTGTCTGGCTTTTTTAAATTCATTTTAAAAGCTTTTGCTAGGCAGTTAGTATCAAACATCCTGTTGATATAACTATAATCGCTTTTTTTACCGCAAGCTTTTCTCAGAATATTATGAATATAAATATCAAAGCCTAAAACATTATGACCTATACTATAGTATTCGGGATCATATAAATATTTTTCAAAAATATCTAAAACTTTTTGCTTATCTTGCTTCTTTTTGTTATAAACAGCATCACTAAATCCTGTAAGTCTTCTCGCATCATCACTAATATTTAGGTCTTCAAAATCTATATACAAATCATAACTCTCTTTGACCTTCTTGCCTTCCGCAATAATAAATCCTAATTGCCAAGGCTTAGAATAACGAAGGTTTAAACCTTCTGTCTCAAAATCATATACTATGTATTTTTGATTTTTTCTGAAACGTAATAAGCTGTTGTCTGTCATCTTTTTTTAATCTTCGAGGAGAGGAAATATTCATCACCATAGTTTATAGTTAGTTCTGAACCTGCCTCGATATCTCTGTTGGCTTTAAATGTACATATAAACTGCTGCTTGTCAACAAAATAATCTACATTATTGTCATCTGCGTGATTATATATCATACCAAAACCCAAAACTGTTACAGGTCTAGTTGCATGAATAGATGCTATTCCATCATGCTCGTCACAAAATTGTTTCCAATCTTCTCTTAATTCAATCCAAGGCAAAACATAGCGAGCTAACTCTTTATCGCACTCTTCCCATTTGTTGTTTTCTAGAAGAATCATGTGCGCTTCCTCTAACACACAACCTTTCTTTACGTCTGAACAACAAAAAACTCCGCGACCTTCAATATCAGAAGATCTAACTTGAAGGTGCGGAGATAAAAATAAATTTTTTTTCACTGTATATTTTAGTCGTTGACAAACATTTCATCGTCATCTAGTAGGCCGTACTCGCCGCCTTTCCAGATGGATTGAATTGCTGCTGCTCCCCCAGCATACGCATTAAAACAAGTAAGAAGAACGTTAGCTTCTCCTGCAATGTTATTTCTTTCATTTTCATATCCCGAAATAATTGTCAGAGTCTTGCCGTCTTCGCTTACACCTGTCCACGGACCGCTACAATTAGTTAAAGCCCACTTTTTAACAACCACCTCTTCCCCATCAATGTTCCTAGCTTTAATTTCGTTTTGTTGGTATGTGGCTACCGCCATCCAGCTCCAGTCATCACTAATCCATTGGGCAGTGATGCCGTGATCATGTTTTAATAATACATGTTGTTTGAATCTCATTTTATTCTTTCTGTTTTAAGTTGCCCCCTTTTCCCTAAAATTGAATGGTACCAGTGGTCGGACTCGAACCGACAAGCCCTAGACGGGCGACAGATTTTAAGTCTGTTGTGTTTGCCAATTTCACCACACTGGCTTAGAGCGATCTACTAAAGTAAAACAACTAGGCTCCATCTCCATACTAATCGGATCACAATTATATGAAAATTTAATTCTTTTGCCCGAACTTTCAATAATTTTATTTAAAATTGTAATCAAACCTAATTGAGGATAGTCATTAGATCTACTGCCAAATCGTACGTCATAATCTTCTAAAACTTTAGATGTCG
>CEON01028217.1_pt1 | contig 17101 bp, 27 predicted proteins | sample 530291 | NCBI WGS metagenome assembly CEON01 (sample SAMEA2619888, study PRJEB7988) | marine metagenome | biome: marine biome (ENVO:00000447); feature: surface water layer (ENVO:00002042); material: "saline water (ENVO:00002010), including plankton (ENVO:xxxxxxxx)" | depth 5 m
TATGAAACAGGCGTAGATGCACAGGTAAAAATGCAAGATTTTGATGCTCGCATAGATATTTTACCTGTGAGTGACCCGAACATCTTCAGTATGTCGCAACGTGTGGTATTGGCACAGGAACAACTCAAGCTGGCGCAGGCCGCACCAGAGTTACACAATCTGCACGAAGCGTATTACAGAGTTTATACAGCACTGGGTGTGCAAAACATTGAACAGATGCTCAAGCCTGAGCCACAAGAGATGCCACGTGACCCAGCTACCGAGAACCAAGAGGCAAGTGCGGCGGCTGGGGGTCAAGGCAAGCTACAAGCGTTCCCAGAGCAAGACCATCAGGCCCACATCGCTGTGCATATGGCGTATATGAACAGTAAGGTAGCTCAAATGCAACCACCTGTGTTGCTCACGCTAGAAAAACACATATATGACCATTTAGGTTTGCAGGCTCGTGTAATAGCATCACAACAAATGCAACAGCAGATGGGCCAGAATGCTCAGGCAGGTCAAGTGCCACCAGAACAGCTAGAAAACTTGGTGGCACAGATACAAGCACAGCTCATTATGGAATTCCAGCAACAAAACCCACCACAAAAAGAAGAAGACCCGCTGGTTGCTATCAAGCAACAAGAGCTACAGTTGCGTCAACAAGATCAAGTAGCAGACCAACAGATGGACCAACAACGGCTTGCTCTAGACCAGCAACGTCAAGCACAAAATATGGCACTCGGCAGAGAAAGGATAGATTCTGCCGAAGAGATCGCTCTCATGCGTATGCAACAACAAGCCCAGCGACAAACAGGGGGCTGATAATGGCTAAATTGGATAACAAACGCGCACTTGAGATGGCTGTCAAGTTTGCCACGGAGCATAGCCCCACGGGTATGGCTTATAGAGCTTTGACACAAAGCATGAATCCTGGAAAAAGTTCCACTATACAGGGAGGGGTTTCTGATACTTCCACACCCTCTGCGACGGGGGGTTCTCAAGATGGAACTGGTGGTGGTTCACGAGGTTCGGTGATGAAAAAGCTCAGCCCGAGCAAAAAATCTTCACCTAAAAAAGGTAGGAAACGTATGAGCACTGGAGGTGCGGCAATGTTCACAGCAGATGGTAAAAAATACACTGGTCCCACGCATAAGATGCCAGATGGGTCTATTCACACGGGTGCAAAGCACACCAAGGCTAGTAAAGTCGTTACAAAAAGTAAGCCAAAAGCAAAGGCCCGTAAAAAACTCGCCAAGGGTAGCAAGCCTGACTTTTTAGATATGGACAATGACGGCAACACTACAGAGCCTATGAAGACTGCTGTCAAACAAAAGCGCACAAAAAAGACGGACGGCGGTAGGATGAAGTACAGAGGCGGTGGTTTAGCAAAGAACGAAGCCACTCTAGACGCCACTAGCAACCGTGCCACAAATAGTCAAATTTCTCGTGGCGGTGGAGCGGCGTTGCGAGGCACAAAGTTCAAGGGTGTATTTTAGTGCCGTTGAAAAAAGGTGGTTCGCAAAAAACAATCAGTAGTAATATCCGTAAAGAAATGGAAGCGGGTAAACCGCAGAAACAAGCGGTGGCGATTGCTCTTAGCGCGGCTGGACGCACTAAGAAAAAGAATGGTGGCGACGTACGAAAGAATCATCGCGGTTGTGGGGCGGTCATGTCGAACCGTAGAAAGAAAACTAAGTACGACTAAGGTAAGGGGATAACATGGCATTACAACTTTTGGTCGGCCCGATAGCTAATCTTGCTAAATCATGGATGGATAACAGACATGAGCAGTCTCAAGCAAAGCACAAAGCCAAGATGGAAGTCATCAGCAATACTGCCAGCTGGGAAGAAAAAATGGCAGAGGCTTCCGCTAGTAGCTGGAAAGATGAGTTCTGGACAGTTATCTTATCTATCCCCCTCTTGTGTGTTGGTTACTCTATTGTGGTTGATGATCCCGATATTCTTATGCGTGTGGCTGACGGTTTTCACGCTCTGGATACTCTGCCAGATTGGTATCAGTATTTATTATTCCTTGCGGTATCTGCTAGCTTTGGAGTACGTGGTGCTAGTAAACTGATGAAGTTGAGGAACGCCAGATGACACCAGAACAACTCAATGCGTGGCGTATTATCCCACGCATACTGATGTTTGCTATGATTGCCATGACATACCGCACCGTAGAATGGTTCATGTCGTTGCCTGACCCTAATCCCGAGCAGGCCGCACTAGTTTCGGTCATGACCGGAGCCCTTACTGGTGCGTTCGGTCTATTTTTGGGCAAAAAGGAGTAGCTCGTGGTACAGTCAGTAGATTTTGCTACATTCCTCGGCGGGAACCCCGCGTATGCAGACCCTAACCAACAAACAACAAGCCCATCAGATCCTAATGTGATTAAAATTGTTGATAAAAATGGTCAGGTGTTTGAAATCCCTGCAGACATCGATCTGGGTGTTCTCGGCCCCTTGGGTGCGGCTACAGGTAGTGGATTAAATTTTGCAACAGGCTTGCAATCACGAGCGCAAGATATAGACCTTGCAACCTTCCTCGGTGGTGGTGGTGGTGGTGGTGAAATAAAACAACCAGTAGAAGCTCCGATGGTAGATTTGGATAACTTGCCAGATTGGATTAACCCGCCAGACCCGAACAAAGCGTATCCTATGGTTCTTTCTACAGTTACAAACCCCCACACTGGCGAAACGGTGACTGTTCCACATCCAGGATATACCTACAATGACAGCTACACACCACCCGACAATACGGGCGCTACTCCTACTGTGCCGCCAAACACAGGTGACGTTGTACAAGACACAGGTTATTACGGTAAGGGTAGTGATGTAGTCGGTGGTTCTTTGTATAACCCTTCACAAAGAGATGGCTTGAGAGGTCAAGGTAGAGACAATACGGGAGGAGCACCTTACCGAGGTATTGATTTTGCCACGTTCCTTGGTAATAACCCTGCAGACACACCACCCACAGACGCCGCTCCTGCACCCCCACCTGTACCACGAGACATAGTGGTCCCCAGTGCTATGCCGCCAACAAGTCCAAATACATTCAGTAACCCATACGTTACCACTCCTCCTGCGGGAGCGGAAACAACCTTTATGAATTTATTGGGTACTATTCCAAATGCACCCCCGCCACCAAACGCACTCCCGCCACCAAATCCATACGTCTCTACAGCACAAGGAATAGCTTCACTGGCTAAACCCGACGGCAGTATCTAAATGGACAAAACAATCGAACTCCTACGCCGCCATGAAGGAGTAAAGTCTCACGCCTACAAATGCAGTGCTGGGTATGTGACCATTGGTGTAGGCAGAAACATAGATGAAAACGGTGGCCTCGGTCTCAGCGATGATGAAATAGACTACCTTTTACAAAACGATATCAAGCGATGCCAGCAAGAACTCACCACTTACTTTGTATGGTTTGAAAAGCTAGACGAAGTGCGTAAAAACGCCATGATCAACCTTGTTTTTAATTTAGGGTTGTCAAGACTGAGAAAATTTGAAAAAGCGTTGTTTGCCATGTCTGAACAAGATTGGGAAACTGCATCAAAAGAACTCTTAGACTCACGTTGGGCAGAACAAGTAGGCCGAAGAGCAGTCGAAATAGCAGAAATGGTGAGAACAGGCGAGTATATTTGATGTCAGAGCTTTACATTTATGAAAAAATGCTTAAGAATATTCGTGAACGACAAGATCTCGTGACAGAAGCCCTTTGTTACGGACCAGTTGCAGATTTCGTCGCATTCAAGGAACTCAGAGCAAAGCTCGGAGAACTTGCAACAACAGAACAGGAGTTGAAGCTCCTGCTAAATAAGGTAAGCCAAGAAAATGACTGATTCATTGCTTGTACCAGAACACATCGCACAGGAAAGAGCTCAAACACCACCACAAAGCAACGGATTATTAGCAGAAGCATATGTCGATGCTGATGACGTTGTTTTAGACCCAGACAAACTCCCCCAAACCGCCCTTGATAGATTGCCTACCCCTACAGGATGGCGTGTGTTGATTTTACCTTACCAAGGTAAGAAAAAATCAGATGGCGGCATTTTGCTCACATCAGAAACACAAGAAAAAGAGCGAGTCGCTACGGTTTGTGGTTATGTCCTTAAAATGGGGCCGCTTGCCTATAAAGATTTAGACAAGTTTGGTGAAAACGCTGAGCCTTGGTGTGAAAAAGGCGATTGGGTAATCTTTGGCAGATATGCTGGTAGCCGCTTCAAGATAGAAGGCGGTGAGGTGAGGTTACTCAACGACGATGAAATTTTAGCCAAAATTTCCAGCCCTGAAGATATCCTGCATCTATAACATGGAGAGGAACCATGCCTGAAGAAGTGAAAGAAGAAACCACAAGCGGAGCTGAAGAAGCCGCCGTTGAGGTAGAGTTAGAAACAGAAGAGGCTGTTGTTGAAGAGCCAGCCGCTGAGACTGAAGCTGAGTCCGAGGCCGAAATCGAAAATGATGAGCACAAAGACTACAGCAAAAGCGTAGAGAAACGCATCAGCAAGCTCACGGCAAAAATGCGCGAAGCAGAGCGTAGAGAACAAGCCGCTATTGAGTACGCGCAGTCTGTCCAGCAACAGTTGGAAGAACAAAAGCAGAGGGCTACCTCCCTTGACACCTCGTATGTCACAGAGTTTGAGAACAGAGTCAACACTGAAGAGGAGTTGTTAAAACAACACCTCAAGCGTGCCAATGATGTTGGCGACACAGACGCACAGTTCGAAGCAAACAAACGCCTTGCGACGTTAGCCAGCCAGCGTGAAAGGCTTGACTATGTAAAAGCAGAACAGGCAAGAAGAGCCGCGCAAGCTCAACAACCCGTACAGCCTGAGCAAGCCGCGCAACCGCAACAGCCTGCTCAACCAGACCCCAAAGCAGAGGCTTGGGCCGAAAAGAACGAGTGGTTTGGTGTTGATGAGCCCATGACAATCACTGCATTGTATATGCACAAACAAATGACGGAGCAAGAGGGTTACGACCCACAGTCAGATGAGTATTATGCAGAGGTTGACAAAAGACTTCGTGCAGAGTTCCCGCACAAATTTGAAGACGCACCTAAGAAAAAATCTGGACCCAAAGTCGCTGGGGCCAGCAGGTCAAGCACTGGTGGTAATAAAACAAGTGTGAAACTTACGCCATCTCAGGTTGCAATTTCCAAAAAACTTGGTATAACTGAGAAACAGTACGCGCAGTCACTACTGCGAATGCAACAAAACACGTGAGGAATCTATGACAGATAAAAGCCCACGCACTGCCCAAACTAGGGCAAAAACCTCCAGAGCACAACCTTGGAGACCCCCGTCAACACTGGACGCACCCCCCGCACCGGAAGGGTTTGTACATCGTTGGGTCCGTGAATCAGTCATGGGATACGACGATAAAAAGAACCTCTCTGCTCGCCTACGCGAAGGCTTCGAACTTGTTCGCGCTGATGAGTACCCTGATTTTGAGGCCCCAACACTACAAGACGGCAAACACGCCGGAGTGATAGGTGTTGGTGGTTTGGTACTTGCAAGATTTCCCTTAGAGACTAGGCAACAACGCAATGACTTTTACCGCACAAAGGCAAAAGATCAAATTACCGCTGTTGATAATGATCTCATGAGGGAGCAACATCCGTCTATGCCTATTGAAAATAATAGGCAATCTCGTGTAACTTTCGGTGGGGGTAGTAACTCTACCGATTAAATTGGAGATCTGAGCAATGGCAAATATAGATGCCGCTTTTGGGCTTCGGCCCTACAAAATGCTCGGTGCTGGTGCTAACACCAATGGTGTGATGTCCTTCAAGATCCAAACCTCGAGCACAGCGGGTACTTCCAGTGTAATTTACGAAGGAACTCCCGTTATTCCTCTAGCAAATGGTTTGGTTGATATTGTTGGAGCCGCCGCTGGTGGTACAGTGCCACTACTGGGTGCTTTTATTGGATGTCAGTATACTGGCCTTGATGGGACGCCTGTTTTTGCGAACAAGTGGCCCGGAACTTCATCAGTCAAGGCAAGCACTGACGCTACTGCGCTGATAGCCGCACATCCTGATCAGTTGTTTTTGATCAATTGTGATGCCGCCGCCGCAGACAGCCTTGTCCACGCAAACGCCAACTTCGGTACAGCCACTTCCGGTAATGCTACTACTGGCAAGTCAAGTGCTGAACTGGCTGTCTCAACCGCCAACACAACCAACACGCTGAACTTGCGTATCATTGGATTTGAGGACACTCTTTCTAATGATGACGCGACAGCGGCTGGGCGTTTGGCAATCGTTCAACTCAATAACCACTTCTATCGTTACAATGCTAACGGTACTGGTGCTGGTGTATAAGGAGAATAGGAAATGGCTATTACTCGTTCCCAACTCCTAAAAGAACTGGAGCCAGGACTAAACGCTCTGTTCGGTATGGAGTATGACCGTTACGAAAACGAACACGCCGAGATTTTCGAGAATGAGACTTCTGATCGTGCATTCGAAGAGGAAGTAATGTTGGCTGGATTCGGGCAAGCACCCACCAAGGGTGAGGGCGCGGCAGTAGCATACGATACTGCTAACGAGTCGTTCACAGCTCGCTACACTCACGAAACTATCGCGCTGGCGTTTGCGATCACTGAAGAAGCCGTAGAGGACAACCTTTACGATCGACTCAGCTCTCGCTACACTCGCGCGTTGGCTCGAAGCATGGCGAATACCAAGCAAGTCAAGGCCGCCGCTGTGTTGAACAATGCGTTTGACAGCAACTTCCCCATCGGTGACGGTGTTGAGCTTTGTGCTCTTACTCACCCAACCGTAGGTGGTGGTAATCTGGCAAACACCTTGACGACTCAGGCAGACCTCAACGAAACTTCGCTGGAGCAATCTATGATTGACATTGCGGCGTTTATCGATGAGCGAGGCTTGAAAGTTGCTCTGCAAGGCCGTAAGTTGATTATTCCACCAGCACTGCAATTTGTTGCAGAGCGTCTGATGGCATCTAACTTGCGTCCGTCTACGGCAGACAACGATGTCAACGCTTTGAGAAACATGGGTATGTTGCCAGAGGGCTATGTGGTGAATCACTTCCTCACAGACCCCGATGCGTTCTTCATCAAAACTGATGCGCCCAATGGCTTTAAGCATTTTGTCCGCTCACCAATCAAAACTTCTATGGAAGGTGATTTTGAGACAGGCAATGTTCGCTACAAAGCCAGAGAGCGATACAGCTTTGGTGTTTCTGACCCACGTTGTGTGTTTGCCTCGCAAGGAGCGTAAACTTCTCAATGTAAAAAAGTTAAAGGGGACCCTTGTGTCCCCTTTTCTTTTGTGTATTATGTAGATAATTCCTGACACCCGCATAAAGTGGGTGACACTAGCCAAGACAGGAGATTATTCATGGCTAACACTACGTTCAGCGGTCCCGTCCGTTCTGAAAACGGCTTCAAGAATATTATCAAAAACGCTACGACTGGTGCTGTCACTAGTGACATGACACTGTCGACCTACAGCACGAGTATCACCATTGCCGCCTCTGGCACTTCGCACAAAGAAGCTTCTATAGGAATCCCCTCTAATTTTATTCCTATGGGCGTGGCTATCACCATGACGGGTGCAACGGCTAATGCTGTCAACCTCCAAGATATCGGAACCGACGCAGACCCAGACGGTTTTGTAGACGGGATCACTGTTGCTATGAACTCCGTCGGATTCAAAGGTTTCTTCCCTTGTAATGGCGTGTTAGGTATGTCTGGTGGCACAACCAGCGCGGCTACAGAAACAGCTGATGAAGTAGAAGTGGTTATTTCTGGCACAGCAGGCGCAGGCGGTGTTCTGGCCCTCAAGTTTTTTGGTATCTCGTCTGACTCACCGACAACGTAAAGAGGTGATCTATGGCTAACTCAGACGTACGATCAAAACGTCTGACAGGAACAGGTTCTGCCGCCGTAGGACCTGCTCGCATCCGTCAGGTTCAAGTCTTGACCACTTCTGGTTCACCTCGGCTTACCATCAAGGATGGCAGTGCGGGTGCGGTAGTATTGGATTTGGACTTTTCTGCGAGTGAAACTCATTCCGTCAACATTCCTGATGAGGGGATACGGGTTTCTGATATTCATGTCAGCACTTTCACTAACATCACAGCAATCACGGTGTTCTTTACCTAATGGCTACGACAAAAGATGTTAAAAGAACGCCTTCTGGCAGGCTTACCTACCGAGGGGAAACTTTTGCAGGCTATAACAAGCCTAAAAGAACCCCTAACGGCCCCAAAAAATCAGCAGTGCTGGCTAAAAAAGGGTCTCAGGTAAAGCTGGTCCGTTTTGGTGACCCAAATATGAGCATCAAAAAAGACCAACCCGGACGGCGCAAGAATTTTAGAGCTCGTCATAACTGTGACACAGCAAAGGATAAATTTAGTGCGCGTTATTGGTCTTGTAAGGCTTGGTAGTCATGGATGTCAAAGAAGTGCTGGCTGGGCAAGGCTTAACTGCGCGATTGGAAAAGCATGAGGCAGAGTGCGCCTTGCGTTATGCTCGTATTGAAGAACGCCTAGAAGACCAAAAAGATTCTTTGCGAAGACTGGATTTGAAAATATGGGGTATAGCTCTTTTGATTATTACTACCCCGTTTGTCAATAAACTGGTTGGTTAAGTGCCAATCACTAGGTCACAAGAGGAAAAGCAGGTAACCACTATGCCAAAGAAAAAGAGAGGTCTTTACGACAACATCAATGCTCGTAAAAGAGCAGGCACTTCACGCTCTAAAGAGAACACGACTATAAGCCCCGAGGCTTATAAGGCTATGCAAAGCGATTTTGGTCGTAAAAAGAAGGATGAGGGAGGCGAAATGAAGCGCATGAAAAAGAAAGGTGGCAACATAGCTATGGTTGACATGATGTCGCCTCGCAAAAAAATGGGCGGGGGCGGCAACGGTTACGGTCGTCAAAAAATGAGACACGGTGGTATGCCTAAAGGCAACGGCAAATCCGTGCGCGGACCCTGTAGCTGAGTTGATTAGAGGGTGGCTGTTTCTGGTTCTAAGGACTTCGAACTCGATGTTGCAGAATACATCGAGGAGGCGTTCGAGCGATGTGGGATAGAAGCTAAGACAGGGTACGACCTCAAGTCTGCCAAGCGTTCTATGAACCTACTGTTTGCTGATTGGGCGAACCGTGGGCTCAACCGCTGGACAATTGAGCAATCTACCGTGTCATTAGTGCAAGGAACAGCTTCCTATAGTCTTGGTGCAGACACTATAGACATTTTGTCCGCTGTGGTAAGAACAAACGCAGGACAAACAGACCAGCAAGATATAAGCATCGACCGTGTTAGCCGTGAGGAGTTTTTGAACATCCCCACCAAAAACACACAACAGCGCCCTACGCAGTTTTACGTCGACAGGCAGATAAACCCTAATGTAAAGGTTTGGCCCACCCCAGACGCCTCCTATACGCTTGTGTACGATCGGCTGGTGCGTATCGACGATGCAGACACCCAGCAAAATACCTTGGACCTACCGTTCCGTTTTTACCCTTGTTTGGCGGCAGGGCTCGCCTATTACATCAGTATGAAACGTGCGCCTGACAGAACACAGCTTTTGCGTGTGGTCTATGAAGAAGAGTTTGCAAGAGCCGCGAAAGAAGACAGGGACAGAGCGAGCTTTAAGGTTGTTCCTAATAGAAACTTTTACAGGGCTGTCTGATGGCTTATGCAACAGGAATATACGCCCTAGCCATTTGTGACAGGTGTGGTCAGCAACAGCGTTACTTAGATATGCAAAAAGAGTGGACGGGGTTTCTTGTCTGCCCAGAATGTTTTGAGCCTAAGCACCCACAGCTAGAACCTATAACAACCCCTACTGACCCGCAGGCTTTATATCAGCCCAGACCAGCGAGAATAGAGCCCTACAATATCTATGTAGGTGTGCCGCCCATAGAAAAACCAGATCAACTACCTGTAATCGCTGTAGGTGTGGTTGGTAACGTGACGGTGACCACATCATGAGCTTTACATTCAGTTCTCTCAAACAGGCGATACAAGACTACACACAAAACACAGAAACGAGTTTCGTCACTAACTTGCCTTTGTTTATCGAGGCCGCTGAGGAGCGCATACTCAAGAATGTGCAGTTGACGTTTTTCCGTAAAAATGTGTCTGCAAACACCACTGCCGGTAGCAAGTATCTAGTGACACCTAGCGATTTTTTAGCGCCGTTTTCTTTGTCTTATACAAATAGCGACAATGATGTTGTTTTCTTAGATTACAAAGACGTCAATTATGTTCAAGAATATAACCCTGACGAAACAATTACAGGCAACCCAAAATACTACTCTTTGTTCGAGGGCAACGGCCCTGCTGGTGTGTCTGGTTATTTTATTTTGGCTCCTACCCCTGCAAGCAATCTAGCTGTAGAGCTACATTATTTTTATAGACCTAACAGTCTTACTGCGGGAGCAGAAAGCGATTCTACGTGGTTGAGCACAAACGCAAAGATCGCAATGTTGTATGGTTCATTGATTGAAGCGTATACTTACATGAAGGGCGAAGCTGACATCATGGCAAACTACGAAAAGCGTTTTGCAGAAGCCATAGCAACGCTCAAAAACTTCGGTGAAGCAAAAGAAATCACAGACGCCTACCGTGAAGGGCTTGTTAGGAGAGTTGCACAATCATGAATGGAGTAGAAGCCGCGACCGTGTTTCCACAAGTACAGGTCCACACAACTCAAAACAGAGGCTTTACACCGGAAGAAATTACAGAAAGGGCTGTAGATAAACTGATTGAAATAAGCGACACTGCTGACGAAATGGTCAAAGCACAGGCGCTTGTGTACAAGGATCGCATTCGACAGTTGATTTTGTTCTACATGAAAGAAGCTATCAAATCAGACAGGACTAGTTTGTGTGCGATGTTAGTAAAACAGGGTCATAGCGATATGGCAAAAATTATCCGTAAATTGTGAGGGCTTCATAATGGCTATTACTCAAGCAATGTGTACAAGTTTCAAGGTGGAGATACTTAAAGGTATCCACGCCTTTGGGACTACCGTGACTCGTGGTGGAACAGGTGCAGACACATTCAATCTAGCTCTGTACACCAGCTCGGCTAGTTTGGATGCGACAACAACAGCGTATTCAGCTACTAACGAAGTGAGTGGAACAGGTTATTCAGCAAAAGGCAACGCGCTGACTCCTGTTGCGCCAACAAGTTCCGGCACGACTGCATTTTTAGATTTCAATGACACCACTTTTAGCTCGTCTACAATCACAGCTAGGGGTGCATTGATTTTTAACGATACACAGTCTGGTGATCCGGCAGTTGCCGTTTTAGACTTTGGTGGAGACAAAACATCTACAGCAGGGGACTTCACAGTTGTGTTCCCAACGGCTGACGCCAGCAGTGCGATTATTCGTATTGCCTAATGACTGACGTAATTGTCCCGCTAGGTGGTTGGGGCGCTGGCGCATGGAGTAGCGACGGTTGGGGTGATTCCCCAGCAATGCCCACAGGCACAGGCCAAATCGGTTCTGTTAGCACCGGAGGGGATTCTGTTGTTGCGGTGTCTGGTGTTACAGGCACAACGGCACTAGGTACAGAGATAGCCAGCATTGCCGTCAGCTTTGCTGTTTCTGGTGTACAAGCTACAGGACACGTAGCACAAGCCGTATTTAACATAACTGTGCGCCTAGATGGGTGGGGCAGAGGCACTTGGGGACTTGGTGGTTGGGGTAGCTCACTAGGCTTAGAAGCTACCGGAAGTGTGGGCAGTGTCACTACAGACGCTGGCTCAATCAATGTAGTCTCCGGTGTGGTGGGAACGACGGCCCTCGGGACTGCCACACAAATCACCAACAACTTGATACCTGTGACTGCTGTCACTAGCACTGGTCAAGTTGGATCTACAACGGTCATCGAAGGCACAGGGGTTTCTGTTTCCGTCACTGGTAACGCGGCTACCTCTGGGCTTGGTTCTTCAACAGTAATTGCAGACGCAAACGTAGGCACAACTGGAGCTCTAGGCACAACATCATTAGGGGCGGTCACAGTCACAGCTGACGCCAATGTTTACCCTACTGGAGTTCAGGCAACTGTAACCTTAACAGGTGTCACTGTTTGGGGTAAGATAATACCCAATCAAACAACAACATGGACGGAGATAGCGGCTTGAAGGTCACAAACGAAGCAAAAAACCTATCTGATGGTGTTGTTGATGTCAAACACGACATAGAAATTGTATGTTTGCACTGTGGCTTTGATTTAGATGAGAGTGAGCTAGAAGCAAACACTTGCTCAGATTGCGGAAAACCTTTAACCTTGAAGCGAAGCATGAAGATTTATGCCACAAGCGTGCCTGCCGCTTCAGGTGAATCAAATCTTTAGCTTTGGAGATAGAACATGGCGACTTACGTTAATAATCTGCGCCTGACAGAACTCGCTACGGGAGAAGGGTCAGGCACATGGGGTACTACCACAAACACAAACCTAGAGCTTCTGGGCGAGGCTTTGGGCTACAACACGCAGGCTTCATTCTCTAGTGACGGAGATGCCACCACCACAATAGCTGATGGAGCAACAGATCCAGCTAGGGCGTTTTACTTCAAAGTGACCTCTGGCACTAGCTTGTCAGCTACTCGCACCCTTACTATCGCGCCGAACAATGTTTCACGGGTGATGTACATTGAAAACGCCACCTCCGGCTCACAATCTATCAGTATTTCACAAGGCTCTGGCGGTAATGTCACTATAGCAAATGGCGAAGCCGCTATTGTTTACCTAGACGGAGCTGGTTCTGGGGCGGCAGTGGTTGATGCAAACACTGCTTTGTCTACAACTAAAATCAACACAGCCACATTAGCCATAGGCGGTACAGACGTAACGTCAACGGCGGCAGAGCTTAATTTAGTTGATGGTTCTACTGCGGACACGGTAGTCAACTCAAAAGCCGTTGTGTACGGCGCGGCAGGTCAAATCACGGCGAACGAACTTGACGTTGACAATATTCAGATTGATGCTAATGCCGTTAAATCTACCGATACCAACGGGAACATTCAACTTTTCCCAAATGGAACAGGCTTCACAGAGCTTTACGGCAACACAAACGCAGGAGCAATCCGCTTCAATTGCGAATCAAACTCCCACGGCGTCACGTTGAAGGGACCACCGCATAGCGCGGGAGCAACCTATACGCTTGAACTACCGGACGCAGTAGCAAGCTCAAACGGACAGGCACTTGTCTCTACAACGGGAGGTAAACTTTCGTTTGCGAGTGCAGGAATTAACACAGGCAAAGCTATCGCGATGGCGATTGTATTTGGATAGGAGATAGAAAATGGCCGCACCGAACATTGTCAACGTCGCCACGATTACAGGTAAATCTGCGGTGGTGAGCTTGACCACAACTAACGCCACCGCTGTGGTGTCGAATGCCGCAAGCTCTGGCAAGGTGTTTAAGGTAAATAGCCTTACTGTCGCAAATGTTGACGGGGCTGTAGCGGCTGACATTACAGTTAGCTACTACAGCCAAGACGATATTGGCGGCACTGCTACAGAGATTGTTAAGACAGTTTCTGTACCGCAGGACTCAACGCTTGTAGTGATCGACAAGAATACGTCTTTATACTTAGAAGAGGATCGTAGTCTTGGGGCGCAAGCGAGTGCCGCAAACGACCTCAAGGTTTTTGTTAGCTACGAAGAAATAAGCTAGGTCTAAGCCATGCGCTTTATTGGGAACGACCCCAACATACTGGACGCTTTTTATAAAGCGACAGCAGATGGCTCTATTGCGGCAGGTAAGCCTGTGATCGTGACCGCGCCGTCAAACGCAAAAGGTAGTGAGGCTGAGTTTGATGTCCAAGCTCGTCATATAACGACTGTTTATGACACAAGCAACGACAAGGTTGTTATTGCTTATAGTGACACCGGAGACTCCAATTACGGGAAGGCTGTAGTTGGGTCAGTGTCAGGAAGTAGTATCACCTTTGGTACGCCTGTCACTTTTGAATCGGCCTCCGTAGAGAATTGCAGAGCTACATTTGATTCTAGCAACAATAAAGTGCTAATCGTTTACAAGGATGGCGGTAACTCTAATTACGGCACTGCCATAGTCGGCACAGTCTCTTCTGACTCAATCAGCTTTGGTTCTGCGGTTGTGTTTTATAGCGCCGCGCTCGATGCGAATACTGGCGTTGCTTTTGATAACAGTAATAACAAATCTGTCATTACTTATAGGGGAAGCTCGCAATACGGTAACGCTATTGTAGCCACAATCAGCGGAACAACTCCCTCGTTTGGGTCGCCCGTTGTATTTGAAAGCGCACAATCAAACTATAACAAGCCGCATTTTGACTCCAGCAACAATAAAATGCTCATCACTTACGTTGACGGCGGTAACAGCGATGCTGGGACAGCCATCGTGGGTACGGTTTCGGGTACATCAATAAGTTTTGGTAGCGCAACGGTATTTGAGTCTGGGCAAACTATGTTGCCCGATGCGGCGTTTGATACTACGGCCAACAAGTTTGTTGTTTCTTTCGTTGATTTTGCAGATAGCCAAGACGGAAAGGCAAGAGTGGCTACGATCAGTGGCACCTCAGTAAGTTTTGGTACGGTTGCTACATTTCACACAGGAGCAGTCAACACCAGTGAGGACAGCCTAACCACGGCCTATGACGCTTCTTTTAACAAAACCCTGATTGCCTTTAGAGATACCACGGCTACTGATTACAGTCACTATGTCTATGCGACAATAGCTTCTGGCGCAACAACTTTGACGTTTAGTTCTTCCGCAAGTTTTGATGATGCCGGAGCAACGTCAGTTTCAATGGACGCTGTTTATGACCCTGACGCAGAAAAAGTTGTACTTGCTTGGCGAGCAGGCAACCTCAAGGGCTTGGCAAGAACACTGTTCCGAGATCTCGGCGGCAAGGTAAAAACAATTACTGAAACAACCGTATCGCAAGCCGCTGGGACACCAGTTGCAATAGAAGACAGCTTTAACATTAATTTTGGTGCGGCGTATGACTCTGTTAATCAAAAAATAGTAGTGGCTTACAGAGATGTAGACAATAGCTCATACGGCACTGCGGCAGTTGGAACAATTGACAGTAGCGATAACTCAATAAGCTATGGCACTCCCGTAGTATTTGAAAGTGCAACTACCTTGGAATGTAGTACAGTATATGATGTTAACGCTGGCAAGATTGTCATTTTTTATACAGATTTTAGTAACAGTCAATATGGCACAGCTGTTGTCGGTACTGTTTCAGGTACAGGAATAAGTTTTGGGTCGCCTGTTACATTCAAAAGCGCGACAACAAGAGACTGCCACGCCGCTTATGACTCTACTGCACAGAAAATTGTCTGTGTTTATCAAAATAGTGGCACTTTAAATTCTATTGTCGGAACTGTATCAGGCACATCTATTAGTTTTGGCTCAGAAACATCAATTGCAACAGACACTGATTATGGCGTTCCAGATTGTGTTTATGATTCTGGTAACAACAAAACCGTGGTTGTTTATGCTCAAGGATCAGGAAAGCCCGGAGTCGCTAAGGTAGGAACTGTTTCTGGAACGGGTATTAGCTTTGGCACTCAGGCTCAGTTTGAAAGCGCCACAACAATCCGCATATCTGCGGCTTACGATAGTAGTGCTGGAAAGGTCGTAATTGCGTATAAAGACACCGCAAATTCAGACTACGGCACTGCAATAGTTGGCACGGTCAGCGGTACGGATATTACTTTTGGCACTGCCGTGGTTTTCGAGGCGGCAGGCATAAACGCAACAGCAACCGCCTATGATGTTAGTACGGGTAAGATTGTCATAGGGTATGAAGATACTGATAACTCTAATTATGGAACTGTTATAACCGGAACGGTAAGCGGCACTTCTATTTCGTTTGACACCGCACTGGTGATTGAAAACAGTGCGACTGACGAATATGGCATTGTGTATGACGCTAATGCGGAAAGAACAGTCATATTCTATGAAGATGAAGGCGATTCCAATAAGGGCAAAAGTGTCGTTTTCCAAGCGGGAAGCACTACCACAAACCTTACAACGGAAAACTACATAGGCATCACCGATCAAGCCTATACAAACGGACAAGATGCCACTGTAGCAGTGGTGGGTTGCATAGACCGTAATCAAACGAGCCTGACAGCGGGTCAGCAGTACTTTGTACAGAATGACGGCACACTCAGCACTACAGCAGGATCGCCGTCTGTCCTAGCCGGTACAGCTATATCAGCTACTGAGTTGGTGGTGAAAGAATGAAGACTATAGGTGAAGCACTGCCAAGAAGGTTCAAGGCCAAGGCCAGCGGCTCAATTACCGCAGGCAAGCCTTTAATTGTTGAGGCTGATGGTGATGTGGCGCAAATCTCAGGAAATGACTTAGCGCAAGGTAGTGCGAATGAGTTCGATACGAATAACTCTTCTTTCTATGCGGTTATTTACGACTCTTCAAATGCACGGTTTGTGATCGTAAATAGATCAGGTGCTAGCGGCCCGACTAAAGGACGAGTAGCCCAAATCGATGGCTCTGATAATTCTGTCAGTACAGGCACCGCAGTCAATGTGAGAGCAAGCGCAGAGCTTGCTTACAACGATGGTGCTTATGATGCAAATGCCGCCAGAGTGCTGGTTGCGTTTATGGACAATTCAGTTGGTGGTCAGAAGGGTGGGGCCGCTGTTGCTCAGGTAGACGCCTCAGACAATTCAATTAGTTTTGGATCAACAGTTTATTTTGAGACAGGGAAATCAATGTATATCGCTGTCACTTATGACTCTAACGCTCAGAAGTGTGTTGTGTTTTTTAGTGATAACGGCGACAGCATGAAAGGTAAAGCGCGTGTTGCAACCATAACCCCCGGAGACAATTCAGTGTCATTTGGCACTGTTGCTACGTTTGAGTCAGGCGGGGCAGAAGACACCAATGCGGTTTTTAATTCATCTCTAAACAAACATCATATTATTTACAAAGACATAGACAATTCTAACTATGGAACGATCGTCACAGGCACGGTTAGTGGAACTGACATAACCTTTGGAACGCCGGTTGTTTTTAATTCTGGAAGCACTAACGAGCCTCATGTGGGCTATGACTCTGGCAATGACAAGTTGTTGCTTGTATTCAAAGACGC
>CEON01028245.1_pt1 | contig 16893 bp, 13 predicted proteins | sample 530291 | NCBI WGS metagenome assembly CEON01 (sample SAMEA2619888, study PRJEB7988) | marine metagenome | biome: marine biome (ENVO:00000447); feature: surface water layer (ENVO:00002042); material: "saline water (ENVO:00002010), including plankton (ENVO:xxxxxxxx)" | depth 5 m
GCACGGTCTTCCTGCTAGCCCATGTAGTCCGCCACTAGGATACCCACTATACTATAAGAGAGCGGAAAAAATAGGGATACCTGAAGCAGGTATTGCTAAGATTGCTGCTGACGCCCAACAAATAGTGACAGATTACGCCACACTTAAGAAAAAGCTTAGTGCAACTGAAAACACAGTTGAGCTGGCTGCATCTGAGTGGGACGAGGTTGCAGCAGACCTTCTTGAGTCTCATGGGTTAGATCCCTCAGAGTCTTTAAGCAACTTTACTAGCTTTGCTAATGCTAGTTACGGTGCTATGTATGACTTAGGCGTGTGGTTAGGAAACTTGTCAGCCACTGAAGAAGAAAGAGGAAGTGAAGCTAATGTAGTACCGGCTGTTGATGACAACGGAGAGGGAACAGGCGCTGGCGGTTATGATGACGAAACATTGAATGAGCTTAATGCGCTTACTAATGTAGTAGCATCTGGAAACAATACGATAGCGCGTATAAAAGATCAGATGGGTAAAATTCAAGACACCATAGATGCTAACTGCAAGTTGCTCAAAAGTGTGAATAGGCTTGGAGAAGAGACGTTAGAAAACGCAATGCGTGTGTACAACTTTGTAAAGGGTGTTGCGGATAAACATTTAGGGAAAACCTATCTAGTTAAAATACCAAAACAAACTAACACTAGCTACTCTACCGACATTGTTCAGCTTCCTTGGGGTGAAATTGACAGAGGGCCATTTGGCTTTAAGCCAGAACCAGTCTCTTCGGCGGGCCCAAACTTTTTCTATACCAGTACGTTTCAGGCTACTATGAACAAGCATCGTAATAATAACATACCATATAAGTATGGCGCCTTGAAGAATAACTTTGACCCCATAGAAGACCAATGGAAGCATAACTATACGCCTGATAGCAATGGTGGCTACTCTGATTTTTATATGTATCCACAAACTGTATTGCCTCACAACGCTTTTGGAACTAGTGGTGTAGCAGTGACAGCCAAATCTAATTCTAGGGCTGCAGCATCTGTGATTAAGGGGCAAGCATATCAACCTCCAGCTATTAGAAACTACTTATTTCCAGTTGATGGGACTAATTTTATAGACGATAATGGACGAGTTGGAGCATACGTAAGATTTGACAATAGTCAGTTTTTAAGCTTTGACGGAGTTGGTAAAGAATCTATGTCTCAACAGCAAGTAAGCTCAAATGGCTTTTTGATACCAGACATATTGGGAGATCTGGACAACATGAAGCCCGATAAGTTTACTTCCTTTAAATTTCCGGACTCACTCAAAAATAAACCAAAGTCAGTTGCGTTTGTTAAGTGTAGCGTAGATGATAAATTATACATGCCTCCTAAGCGAAGACTTTATAATGACATCCCTGTATTTGGAAGATATGTCCGGGACATTGGAGCAGTCAGAAAACCCAAGAAAGTATGGAATAAGAAGAAATGTAAGTTTGAGTTCAGCCTTGGTTACTACCTTGCCCATTTAGTGCCGTACCCAGAAACTGGTGGTGCTGCTCCCGGAGGAAGTACAGAAAAGGATTATGGCCCAACTAACAGCAATGGCGACAAAATAGACCACATAGACTTTGCTAGACGGCCAAACTCCATACTTCAGGGTAATATGGTAGAAACAAATATCCAAGACTTGGACAATGATCATGTCTATGCGATTATCACACTAGACTCTAGAGTGACTCCTTTGATTGACTCTAGGATGCAAGATGGCCCATTCCAGTCTTTCAATGCCTCTACTATCAAACATTATCTTACTATGGATACCGTCAAGGTAGTTGAGTTTGCTGAACCAAATATGAGGGGAGAACCCGCAAGATTCCAAAGGGAACTGTGTGCTACGGCTGGTGCTGGCAATGTATTAAATGCATTTAACGCATACAAGCAAGCTCTTAAAAATATGAAGATAAGCTCCCCAGAAGCTCAAATCCACTACACTGCGCCTTCGCCTGTTTACCCAAATATGGTAGCTATACCGCTGAGGTCAACGGAAAGATGTTACGGCCCTTGGGTGTCTTCTATGATAGATGATTTAAATGTTCCCTTTCTTTCCAGTGCGCCTAGAGCCATTAGGTATCAAAATCTAGGCGGCAAAATGGAATTTGAGAAGGATGAAAATTTGGCACCTTGGAACTTTGGTGGTTACCACCTTATGAATGAAGCTGGAATACTAAAAGCAGCATTTTCAAACAGTCCAACGTTATTCTCCGAGAGGGGTGGGTTTATTTATGCTGGACTACCAAGAGGTAATGACTTAGGTTCATTCCTATGCGATGGTGGCCCGCTTGTCACAGATATATCAGTAGACGTGGGGACTGGTGGTGTTAAAACAACATATAAGATGGATTTATATACACCTAAATTTGGTAAACTTAAAAAACAGCAGGAAGATTTGATAGGAACAATTTCAAGAGAACACCAAAGACTGCGTGATACTAGAAATGTAATGATAAGAAATGGGCTTATACAGGGATTTGGAAGCAATAACTTCACTTCTATGTTCAAAACTTTTGATCCTATTAGAAATCAAGTGAGAGATAACAGTCAGTTCTTCTCCTCGCTAGAACAAAGCTCAACTTATAACGACGTAATAGTGGGCTCCGTTTCTTTTGAAAATGTAGAGGATGTTAATATGAGTGGAGATGCTATTAGATATAAACGTGTAAAACATGAAGTTTCTACTATGCCAAATAAAATTTATCAACAGGCACTGTCTATATTCCCTGACTCACAGTCAAGAGACTCTGCCTATTACAATAGCGCTGGCGGTGGGTTTGGTGATATCTTTGTACCAATATCTGAGGAAAAACATCCAAACATGGCATACATGGACACGACATTCCACGCGAAGAAAAAAGAAAAATTCTACAGTACGGACAACAAAGGAGAATAGGAAATGACTTGTACTTTTGCAGGGCAAAGTTTAGATGATGGGTCTAAGGGATACCACTCCATAACAACAAGCCATCCGGTTTTTGTTGATATGGGGATGAATGTATTCACGACCGGCAACATATTAGAAATCTACAACAAACAGCTAGAAGAAAATGCAATTAAAATATATATGCCTTTCGCACCTCTCGCTGGTTCCATAGAAGACAATCTATTTAAGTCATACGAGTCTTTGTTTAATCCCCTATTGCAACTCGACACAAGAAAGCCGGTGACTATGATCTACGATCAGGCCACTCGACTTTACAAGGAGGACGAATGGGGCACTACAGTTTCCTTGTATAAAGAAGCGTTTGACGACGCAATGGCTAGTGGTGCTGCAAGATTTGCTATTGGCGACACCGACACGTGGATGGGGCGAAACCAAGCTGATTTGTCTATGGACAAAAGCATATGGGCTGCAGCAATCATAGCGGAAGAATATAATATAGGTGCTTTAGAACCATACACCTCAGATACAGCAACCCAATCTCGGATAAAAATCCTGAAGAAGAACTGGTTTGAAGATGTGCAAACGAGTCTGTCAGGATGTTTGACTTGGGACAGGAACTTTAATTTTGTCTTTGATGGCGCGGGAAACCCCAATTCCGCAAGTCACTGCGCTTCTAGCGGTATTGCCACTTTTGAAATGCGACTTTTTGATCATTCTACCCCTAGAAAAAACAAGCGAAAATTAGTATTGAATGGTGCTCCGACATTTTCTTTTATACCTAGTCATCCTTGGGGTAGCACCTATGCCGGTAATTCAGATTCTAATACCAATACTCCGGGTCAATATCCTGCGCTGGAAGCTGGAGGCTCTGAAAACCCACAAAATAATGTAGCCGCAGAGCTTGATGTCTACTATGACCCTAATACTGGAAAGGCTAAGGCGGGAACAAAGCAGATATTAGCTAGGGTTCTTGATGCCATACCAAGAGCAAAAATACCACCTGTGCCACTAGACCCAGACACCTTAACAGAACAAGACTTGCAGACAGATACCTATAAGCAGTCCTTCTGGGCTAGTGGTTGGGCTATGCCCGTCACCGTCCATAATGGCAACCCTAATGATTTTGGGCCGGTCTTCAAAACGCCTGAAGGTGAATGTCAAGACAACGAAAAAGAAAAGATCATGATCATCAATAGGACTCAAAAGTCCTTTCCGGCAGGTAGGTTGATACTTTGCCAAGAAATAAATGGTGAATGGATTCCTATAGACTTTGGCGATGACGCTGAAGAGCTCGCTTTCGCACAAGGCAGATGGAACTTCCAGTATCTTGTGGCTGATAATGATACTTACTTTAAAGATGACAGACACTATTATGAAGAGTGGTTTAATGAGCCTGAATTGGCTGGCTCTATTTCTCCAGCTAAATATGAGTCATTGTTTAAAAAACACTTTTACTCTACCTTTGGGCAATATGCTTTGAGCTATCCGAATGTAATTGATGAAGCCAATGCTCAAACAGTGGACTTATTTGGATATGTGTCTAACCCGAATTGTCCAACGGGCCCTCCTACAGAAACACGGGGACAGGCGTTGCGAGGCGTCCCAGTTCTAGATGCGCTGAACGGCGGGTATGTTTTAACTGAAGTATCATCTTCTACACCGGCAGCCTGCTACACAGCTTCCGCCGCATGTCAGGAGTTGCCTAATATGGTCGCCGCACATGCTGGTGGCCCTGCGGACAGTAAGGCTTATTTATTCACCAAAGGTGCATTAGACGAAGGTTACTCTGGTGATTTAGTATTAAAAAGCAAACCAACTTTTGGCAACCACTCTCTAAACAAAATTCCCATGGATGGCTTGTGGACAATTGTGGGCCCTCTTAATTGTCTGTTGGCAAGTGTCGCTGGTCAACAACGCGAGCTGGCCCCCGGAAGATCGGTCACGCCTTTCAACCCAAGCAATTACAATGCTTACCACACAACCTTTCAATGTATTCGCAATGCTGATGGGTATGAGGCAGGGACTAATTACAGCTGTGTCTTTGATATGCCAATGAGGAAATGCGTCGATGCGGATTGGATAGAAGGTTTGTGCCACACTTATCTTGGTGGGCTAATAGCGCAAGTTAGACAAGAGTGTAACGCGGCAGAGGCTGCAGCACCTAAAGAAAAAGTGTTTGAATGGCAAAAGGCTGCCGCAGCTGATAAATTTGTGGGAAGCAGAAGATATTTGAATGTCACATCTTTTGACTTGTTGGCCGGTGAGAGCTGGGGAGGTTTGAATGGCGGTGATTGGCTAGGCTGGTGCAACCCGTATTCAGATCTTTTTGGTAGCATTAGAGATGACGTTGATAATGTCGGAAAAATGAGGCATCACAAACCTTTCTGGGGAGCAGTGTTCCCTGATGGCTATACTGACGATAGCGTCAATTCTCTATTGACCCGTCTAGGAACAGTCAGAGCACCTGTTGCCAACATCGGCACTTCGCAAAATAATCAACCGTTTATCCATAATTACATACAGAAGACAAGCAGTCAGGACTTTTCCCCGAACCGCGCTTACGGGTATAATTTTAATGGTGCTACGAGCATACACAAAATATATACTAATGGTGACGTTAATCTTACCAACTTGCCAGCCGACGTTGCTCTTAATGCATCCCCTAGTGGTGTGAATGGGACTCCGATACATGATTTTCACAGAATGGTAAATCTGGTTAATGTGGCATCGCCCGGTACATATGACGCTAAGATAAGCACTGACAATGACCCAACTGTTGACCCTAATGATACAGTAGACTGGGGCAATAACGGATCAAGCACTTCGCATAACTTGGTTTTTGGATGTAAGACCTATTTCGCGACTAAAAAATATGTTATAAATGGACAGGAATTTGATATACCAGACAGATACGGGTGGATGAGCAGTCAAAGCATACTTCCTCCCACCCAAGATGATAACGGTAAGCCCATTGATCCTGATAGTAATATAGGCTTGAGCTGTATGGATAGCGCCTATGATTTAGAGCCCGTAGATGCCTCTAGAGTGCTGTTTATGCCGCTTACGGCTGAGTGGATAGCTGCATTTGACCACCAAGAAAAATATCATTTGGACTTGCAAAGTGGCAGACAGAAGTCAATGTCTTTACATGCATATGATGATCTTGGCAAGCCTACATGGATCAATGCTAATTGGGGCGACAATTTTGACCAAGGTACTGGATGGGGCTGGTATGACGTACTCAACAACGGCCCAACAAACCCAACAATGACAATAAACAGGTTGCAAGAGTATCCTTTAAATAGGAATTACTATTTTGGAGCATCAGGCGTTTACGGACGGAACGAGGTGTTATGTGGAACCACACCCGCACTTACTGGCTCGCCTTCAGAAGGCAACATACTTTTCCCCGACGGCCCTGATTATGTGGCGACTGGTGGCGGTACGTTTGGTAGAAGAGGCAATGGTATATTTACCATAGGGAGGGTCAGGGAGCACTCTTTCTACGAGCAATTTACTATGGTTCCTACCACAGACGGTGGAAGTATTGGTGCGCCCACAAGCAATGTGTCTAATGGCGGGTTTATAGAGCCACCACCTATTGGCACTTATATTGACCAAAGCTATGGGGCTAGATTAGGTTTAGAGTATATTTCTAAAGAAAAACATGGGTTCCCTTATAATATATATCTAAGACATCATCATTACGAGCAGTATGATAATCCTATATCTCCGCTTAGCACTTGGTACGGGGATGCCGCTGATGTTGTTGGTATCATTGCAGGAAAAACAACTATTAGAACCAGTAAGACCACATGTGTTGCCACCACTAATCAGACCGTTGGAGCGGATGGCGCGGTATTGGCTCTCGGCTCAGATCCTCTAGGTCAATATGGTGGCTCCGACCAGTCAATACAGGGATTCGGAAATACGCATGTCTATGGTAGATGTTTTGAGTCGTGGCCAGACAACCAGACATTGTTTGATCCTAGATACTTTGCCGTGATGCATTTTAATCCGGGACAACTTATGACAGATCCCGGAACGAAAGAATTAAAAGACTATAAGATATTGACTAAATATAACGAAGCTGATTATAAATTGGGAACCTTGGAAACTGAGGTAGATTATAGAGTCCCAACTTATTTACCGGACGATTTTGAGACCAATACCAATGTTGCTGATTGGAAGGAAGTTCCACTGCGTACTACAATCAGCTCAGATATGATAGATGTTGATGATTATAAAGGAGCAAACTTCCACATAGCTCCCACTGCTTTCTGGAAAGTTGCGACCATCAGAAGAGGGGCACTGCTTCCATTTAGTTATAGAAGAAAGACCATATCTTTAGGCACGGGAAAAAATGATTTAAATGCAATTGGCGCTAGGATGAGCCTGAATGATGAGTATGGAACTTTTCTAGGAACCGCTGCGGGTAGTTACGAATTGGATAATTTTGTTTTTCTAACAGACTTGACTAGCGTCCCGCAAACGGGCAAAGGATACACGGTTGGAAATACGCTAACAATGGGCGGGGGAAAAGGAGATGGTGCACAAATCAGGGTGACTGAAGTAGATCCTACAACTGGCGCTATTTTGGATTTTGAGCTGGTAACTGGAGGTTCAAACTATGAACCAACTGACTTTATGCCAGCAGCATGGCTTACAGCCCATAGTAGTCAGACTACAAGTGACTATATTTCACCTATAATATTTGCCAGTGAAGACGCCGGCGTAACTGGAACTGGAGCCGTAATAGCGTGCATATTTGGCAAGGTCACAGCAGACGTGTTTACTGACGAAGCACCGCAAACGAAACAGGCTAATCCACAGAGGCTCACTGCTCTTGGGCCATCAGCACAAGTAGAGGGGTGGGACAGACAAAAGAGTAAGACAAATAGCGTTGCAATGAACCTCGCTGGAGCTGACGGGCAGACACCAAAAAGCTATGACGTATTCCTTCATTATAAGAATGATATTACGAGCGTTTTAGCCAATAATAACTACACAGCGGCTGGAAAAGGAGCATATGACAGTAATCCTATACAATATGTAGAATTAAGCCTTAAGGCTAGATAAAAATAACAAAAAACACAATTTTCGTGTATATATAATATAGACACATCTTTAATCAGGAGATATAATAATGGCTGAAATTAAGTTTTATGCAAATAATGTCACTTCTACGGCTGCCAGCGGCGATGCCCACCAAGTGACTATAAATCACGGTGCTGGTTCTGGCATCGGGTTTTACGGGGGAGGTTATGGAGTATCCGTACCTGTAGCATCCTACCAAGACACTACTTTTACTACAAATGCTGACGGAACAGCAACAGATTATATGCAGCTACATAATACAAAGTATTTAAGCTCAACTGGCGTAAATGCTGATGGAAACACAATAGCGCTGCAAAATCTACCTAATTACTTGGCTCCTTTGAACATTAGATTCACACATAGCAGCGCCGTCAAGGTTCAATCATGCAAACTTAGAATCTTTGATAGAAAGAATATCAACGCTCATGCTAGTGGTGTAGAAACTAGAGTATATGAAGTCAGACACCCTTCCTCTTTACAGAGTGTAGCTAATTTGGCCCATAGGGGTAGAGTTGACAACACTTGGTTAGAATATGATGCGACTGAAAATCTTCCGGGTGCTACACCAACAGATATGACTTTTACGTCATCTCCGGGAATGAGTGGATTGAACGCAGGCAGTACAGACACTGACACTGCTCTTGGTTACAGCACTACTCAGGGTGCTCTACATGAAGCGCAGAGGCATGACTGGTATGTTGCTTTAAGCTGCACGCCTCAAGAGATTGGAAGTAAGACTGATTATGGACTTTACTTCACATGTGAATATCTCTAATATTTAATACTGCTGATTAAAGAAAAGCCCCTTTCCTTCTCAGGATTGGGGCTTATTTTTGTTGTAGTGCTTGGGGTGCGTTAACACCCCGTTAGGCTACTCATTCTTTTCAGTTTTGGGGTTCCATTTGACCCACCCAGAATCAGGGAGCCAATTACCATCGCTATCCTTACGCTTTGGAAATAAACCACCACCTTTCTTGTTTGCACCAAATGATAACCTTGCACCACAATCCGCACATCGCAGTTCGTAGTATTGATTGTCGTCAACAGTCCTCACTACAAACTTAATATTTTCCGATCCGCATTTGCCGCAGACATTCTGCTCAAATACTTCTTGAAATCTGCTGATTTGTTCAAAGATGTCACGATGTGAATCACCTTCGATCTCAGCGCTAATTCGTTTGTTTTGTGTTGTATAATTTACTTTCATTGATTACGCCACTCCTCTATATAGCCTAATACTTCTTCTGGAATAGTGCTTTTATCTCTTTGATACTCGTTTAGTCTGTCAATAATGTCGCTTGCGACCTTCTTAGAGATCTTGCGATTATTATCAACACTAAAAATAGTCTTAAAGAGAACAGCACCGTTAATGCCTAACTGGCGGCATTTAACATCAATAAAATTATATTGTGCGTCTGACATGCGGCTAGAATCATCGTAGCCACCATCTGACGTGTCCTTTTGTGCAGAGAGGTCACGAACAATCTTGGCCGTATCCTTCTTGGTCATTTCCTCTGCTGCGACAGCTCTAATGCGCAGTGCCTTTCTCAATGCTCTACCTTCAGCTCTAGTGCTGGCAGTAGCAATAGCATAGGCACAAAACATATCGTCTGTGTTTCCTTCCCAACAGTCTGCAACCTCAGAGAACTTCATACCATTTTCAAACTCTACTGTAAATACAACAGTGGCTCTTCCGTGGTGGTCGTCTCTCTGGGGTGGGAATACTTGTGTCGGGCCGCTATAAACAATAGTTCCTAATACAAGTTCTGCGACTCTACGCAATCCCGCAACTAATGGATTTCCGTCATACATTTCCTTCTTGGTAAACAAACTCATTACATAGTCGTTCCACTCTGGATCTGTGATGCTAGGAGCACCACCATCAATAATGTCAACAACAGATGTGTCAGTGTTAGAAGGAGTTTCCAATTCAATTGTGTCAAATAACATGTCCTCGTCCTTTGTCATAGTTCTATCTCAATAAACCTCTTTGATTTTGCCGGAAACTTGTTTGCAATAATTTTTAGCTGCTCGGTTACGTCTTTAATTAGCTTTTCCTTTGATGCTAAAGAAACGAAGTCGAGCATATTCTTAACCCTAAGAACAACGAAACCTTTGCTGAGAACCAATCCGGTCTTTTGGTCATCAGATTTTATTTGCTTCTGAAGCTTTTCTTCTCCCCAAATAGGCAAGAAGTGCGAAGGCCCGTCTATTTCTATTATAGTCTTGAGAGAGGGAATATACAAATCTATTTCTAAATTTTCATTAGGAATCAGGTTTTTTTTATGAAACTGTACTTCATACCCTAAACCAGTCAGTTCCTGCAATAAAAACTTCTCCATCTTGGAGCCTTCTTTTCCGGCTTTTCTTACCGCTTCAATAGCTAAAGAGGTAATCCTAGCTCTCTCAACCTCGTCGAGGCTATGCCATCGCTGTCTTGCTTCAGAGCATCTTCTATTGTACTCTTCAGAGCTCATATTCTTCCAGTACTTTTGCACAGTACTGCTGATCTTAAGCCTTTCTTCTTTGCTTCTCTTGTTCCCCTTGGTTGGGTGCTTAGCCCTGCCCTTAGATAGCGCAGTCTTTTGAGCTTGACTTCTCGTCTTCATCTCTACGCCATTCTTTACGAGGATTCTCCTAATCTTGTTAGGATACGTGTTGTACCTCTCTGCTATCTCGTATGTACTGTGGCTTCCTTCTTGATACAAGTCCACAATGTCTTTCTCATTCATTTTAACACCTCTTTTAATGCGTCCAGATCAAAGTCTTCCACTACGCTAGCAGGAGATTTTCCCGTGAGCCTAATGTATTCTTTTTCGCTGGTTTTGTTGTTACATATTACTGGAACGTTGGCTTTCGATATACCTATTAAGTCTAGAGCTGAAACTGTCTCCCAGCCATAATAAAAGACTGTCTTAAATTTATTGACTGCGTTGACTGCCCTTGCAACAGACTCAACTGTGCAGGTTATCAGCGTCCCTGTAAAATGCCACATGTCTACGCCGTGGAAAAATCCACAGTCTGCTTTAATTGTATGAGGCCCATCATAATCATAGAATATGCTTGCGTCTTCTAGTGTTCCGTCGCTCAGGCCTTTGTTGATACTTTGTAACGCCTTGTGCATGACTTCATGTTCACCAGCATAAGGCACATATACTCCTAAATTCATTTTAAATACTCCACATAGTCTGTACAAATTCCCCAAATATCTTTATGTTTATATTCCTCTACCTCTTCTATTGTCTGACAAACAATGATTGACCTATTGGTAACTTCTTTTTTTGGATAAGTCCAAATTATATTTTTAGATGTTAATGTGAAATCATCTTCCTGATGCCAGAAATAATGCAGATTTGTTCCTGTTAGTTTATATAATGCACCTAAGTTTTTTGCATGTAGAATGAAATTCGGATTTGTAATAAAATCAAATGAGATAGCTCTTTCTGGCCCGTCGTGACCAAGATACCACCCATGCTTCATGTGCCACACGTCAACCTCAACAAGCATGTCTTTAGAAACTCTTTCGAGTTCACTTATAACATTATCCTGTTCTTGTGGCCCATTTAAATTTCCTCTGTGCGATATAATTTTCATACTAGGTATTTATCCCCTTTTACAGATGGTTTTTTAACTACCACTGTGATTGTATCTTCTAGAGCTTCAAAGTCTGTAGCTTTACCCGGATCAATACGAACAATATCACCCTCTCCATGCTCAATGCCATTCATCAAAACCTTGCCTCTAACTATCACTGTGAATTCTATTGCTATCTTATGTAGGTGCTTTGGCTCCTTATCTCCGGCTTTGTATTCTTTAACCGCAACTTCAAGCCCTGCTGTTCTCCACGCAGTTGGCTCAAAATCGCCAATAAACCAACCGCCTATCATGTCTTTTAAATTTTTAGTCATATCTTATATACCCTCCAAGCTATTGCCAACCCAATCACCTTCAGGTCGTACATAGGGCCTTAAAACTTTTTCTACACCATAATAGTTTTGTTCGTTAAGAGTTTCTATATCTTTTTCAAAATAAGGATATGTGAAGAACCTTGGGTGGTTGTTTATATCTCCGTATAAAGTAGACAGAAGACTGTCCCACTCGGAAGTATGGCCTGCGTCGTGCCACTGCTCCACCAAATATTGAGAAGACTTACTAAGATCTTCATGTATCTGGTTGTGGGAATAAACCCAGACTCTAATAAAATGGTCTGCGGGCAAATTTTCCTCGCCATATCTTTCAATGCTATGCCCATAGTCGTTTATACTTACTTTTTCTGGTGCAAGCCTGACTGCCCTGTCGAAGTATTCTCTTTCGTGAAAACCTATTCCACACATCCTCTCGTCAAATATACCTATCTTTCTGACTCCTTCTGCGGAAAAACTCATTATTTGATCACCAAGCCCATTTTGTATGAAGTCATATCTAGCGTGTAGTGCGTTAAGTTTTGAGAAGCAGTCTGCTTTCAGAATTGTGTCATCTTGGATGCAAACGACAAATTCGCACTTTGGTCTTCGTAAGTCCTCAAACCCATTGATAATGGCTTGGTTCCAAGTCCTTGTAAGATGCCCAGTAGACCGCTTAAGTCTAAGTCGATTATTTACTATATCAACATCAACTGACGTATCGTATATATCTGAATAATCCAAAACGCCAAAGTTGTTAATTATTACACACGAATTAGCAAAGCTATTCAGGTCACTATTATCAAGCGACTCCAAGCATTTGTTTAGCGCGTCCCTGTTCTTGTGTGTGGATATAAAAACCCTAAACTTATCCATTACTTCCTGTTCTCCAAAAAATAGCTTAGATCTTCTGGAGTGCCCAAGCCCCACATTTTCTCGATGTCAAATATCTTTAGTTTTTTGTCGTCGGCAATAGCCTCATTAAAGACGGGACATACATAAAATTCATTATTAACACGAATATCGTTTTCTATCATCTGCTCTGCATACTTAACATAGTCAGACCCCTTAGCCCAGTAATAGATTCCAACAGTTGCAATATCACTGATTGGATTCTTTTCTTGAACCTCTGTCACAAAGCCGTCGTTGTTCAACTTTGCGTAACTCCACTTTGGATGGTTCGACCTAAAGGTGAGCATACCACCATCTATGTTATCTCCCACCATTGAGTACATGAATTCATTTGAATCCCATTCTACAAATTGGTCTGAATTAGCCATCAATAGTGGTTCGTTATTGTCAATGAACTCCTTGGCCAATAATGTCGTACAAGCGGCGCCCTCAGTAACACCATCTACCTGAACTATTTCACAGTCAGGAGCAATGTTATTTAAAACGGTTTCTAGGTTGTACTTTTCATAGTGTGATTTTTGCACTACAAATATATGCTTTGCGTCTATGTTTATATTTTCTACAACCACTTGAATCATGGGTTTGCCATTGACTTCAATTAGTGGTTTTGGAAACGTGTAGCCAGCCTTCTGAAATCTTGACCCAGCTCCCGCCATTGGAATTAGTACATTCATCTTACCACCCTGCCATTTTGGCCTTACTTCTTTTTGTGTTTTGTCAATCTTATCTATTTTTTGCAGTATGTCTTCTAATATAACATCATCTGGATTCTTGACCGCAAACAAATTGCCACCAGAATCCATAGCGGCTTTTCTACCAACGTGCGAGTCTTCAATAATCAAGGTCTCACTTGGGCAAACTCCGGCATGAATCATGCAGCGCAAGTATATTTCTGGATGAGGCTTTGGATGGTTGACATCTTGGTTTGAAAATATTTCATCAACAAACTCAATTAACCCCCTACGCAGTAACATCATCTTAATAGTGTGTTTGACTGAATTAGAGCCTACATAGATTTTATAACCTGATTTCTTCAGTCCTGAAAGAGTTTGGGCCATTCTATGGTCAGTAGTCATGCTGTTTATAAGCTGTACTGTTTTGTCCTGCTTGGCCTTCCAAATGTCATTATATAAATCCGACGACAAATTTTTGTGTTCTGTTAGCAGTCCCAACTTCTTTGTGGTTGGCAGCCCGTCGTATGTGGAAAGGTGTTCTTCTCTGCTAATAACACAATCAGGAGCTATGTCAGCCAGCGCCAAATTCATCGCATCATAATGCAGGTCTCTTGCATCTACAAGCACACCATCCAAGTCAAAAACTACTAATTTAATCACACGCAGCCCCTAGTCTCAGGTTGTATATTGTATTTTGAAAGTATGCTCGTTAGCTCAGGATATTCTGATAGGTTCCACTTGCCTTTTACTATGGCAGTGCAAACTGCAGGGTATACAATTGAGTCCCAATGTGTCATACCCCTCTTTTTCTCCGACTCATGGCTTGTATATAATCCAGTGTAGTTGTTTTGTCTACAATATGACTGCCCCTTGCCTTCCAGCTCCCATATATTCATGCCCTGATTGTTTTCAAAAAACTCTATCAATCTACCTAAATTCCATACTGTTGGCTGTATAGCAAAAATATAATCGAAACTGTTTAATATCTTTTTAAAGATCTTGCTTCCGTTATACGGGTGAGAGTTCATAGGACTCACGTCGTCATAGCTACCTGTTTTGAGAAGCCTAACAAAGTCAATACCAGACTCAACAAGATCAACAGCTTCTTGAAAATACTGTAAATCCACCTGATCATATAATATGAAATCTTCGTGGCTGAACAATACGTAGTCTTCATCAACCTGTCTTAGGCAATGCAGTACCCTCGCAGCATAGTCGTCATTATTATTATAGGCGATATGGGTATATTTTGCATCAGATTTTTCGTTTATATCGTCAGAAAACATGTAATAATTGTCAAAATTATACTTACACATTTCATCGAACTGACCAAAGAAAGGTTTCCAGCAATCGTCATAATCTGTGTGGCTATAAAGTATGTTGGCTATTTTCCCCATGTGCACTCCATATTAGCAAAGAATGTATTCCCCATGTAGTAATCCCTCTGGAAGCCTTCTGACTTAAGGTAGGGGTTCAGCGTAGACCCGATGTCAAGATAAGTGTTGTTCTGGTCAAACTCAGTAAGTTCATGACATAGTATGTTACCAAATGGCCCGCAGCAGAATAAAAACAGATAATCTTTTATGTTATTATCCTTTATATACTTCTTGCTTTCTTCTATTAGATCCCAGTCGTGCTCCCAAGCATTTTTACTGATTGGAAATACCTTATCAGGGGAAAAAGGAAGGCTATCTATATCTCCCTCTCCATTGCAGTATAGAACTGTTTTCCTTGAAGAGAAGATCGGTAATATATTAGCTGTAAAATACTTGTAGTTCTTGTTAACCCATAGATTGGCCCAAGTCAACATGTCGCTCTTCTGGCCACACACTTTCTTCATATCACTGAAAACTTCATCCCCTTGACAGCAGGGGCATGATATACCAACATAATACTGTGGGTTTTGGTATTGGAATGACTCTAATAATTTCTCACGTTTATGCTGATCCTTTTCTTGGTCAAACATAAATTCAGAATTATCAATAGTATTGTTTGTCATAACAGCCCATTCGCCGTCAGCAAACTTAGAGAAGCTGAAATTAACATTGTATTGAAGTTTAGTGTGGAAGAATTTTATATCTTCGGAAAACTTTTTGTTAGGAGGTTGTCCAAGTGAAAAAATCATTCAATATCTCCATTATTTTTTGTGATGCTTTCCCATCCCCGTAAGGGCATGGTGACTTTACTATATCTGACTCCATAGAAGAAACATGTGAGTACACTTTTTTTAGCTGCTCAGGGGTTCCGCACATAAATGCAAACTCTCCGATTCCTTCTACTCTCTCTGATACCTTTCTGCAGACGATGCATCTTTTACCAAAGAAACTAGACTCTTCTTGAAGCCCTCCACTATCAGTTATTAGGAACTTGCATCTACTAACCAATCCAATGCAATCAGCATAGTCCAGTGGCTCTATTACCTCAACATTTGTAAGTATGTCTTGATGCCTTCTGACGTTTGGGTTTGGGTGTATAGGAAGCACAAAGTTAAGGTCTGTGTCGGCTGCTATTTGGTTTATTTCATGAAACCACTCTTCTATGTTCTCGTGGTTTTCCCTTCTATGCATTGTCACTAGCACAAAATCTTCCGAGCTAGCTTCATACCCTACAAGATTGTCTAGTACAGTATTACCCACGACGTGAACACCACTCCTTGAATTGTTCTGGCGCATTACATTGTGCGCAGAAGAAATGGTTGGGCATAGATGCAGGTCTGCCATAGAGGTAATTGAGCACCTATTGAACTCTTCTGGGTATGGGTTTTCTTTGTCAAATGTTCTAAGGCCAGCCTCCAAGTGTACCACTGGCACTCCTCTGTGAAATGCGCCCAGAGCGACAGCAAACGCAGAGGTTGTATCTCCCTGAACTATCACTGCATCGGCGTCATCTAATGTATTCAAATTGTTCAATACTGAACAAACTATTGCATCAAGCCTACATCCTCCGAGCGAATCATCAATCTGTAACTTCTCATAATCGTAGTCTTCTATGCTAGGATCAATCAATGAGGTATGCTGACCTGTAAAGAGCAGCTTAAATGGGATGCTTCCCTGTATAACGTCTATAAGTGGTTTTATTTTTATCCACTCAGGCCTAGTGCCAAAAGATATAACTAACATTACATATCCTTAACTAATTTGTAACCTTGAGAAACAATGAAGTTCCAATAAGAGTGTGCTTGCATATGCCCTTGCCCCGTTCTAGAAGTTGCGGCCATATCTTCTCCATACTTTTCTGGGTCTGTCGATCCCCACATTTCTTTGTCGTCTTCTGGATGTGGCGGTACAAATGTTCCTAAGCCATAATGTTTTTGAAGAACATATGAGAAGTGCATGTCTTCACCGCCGCTTTGCAGCCTTGTTGATGGCATATCTGCCCAATATGCTCTAAGCCACTCTCTCTCGAAAAA
>CEON01037540.1_pt1 | contig 16822 bp, 2 predicted proteins | sample 530291 | NCBI WGS metagenome assembly CEON01 (sample SAMEA2619888, study PRJEB7988) | marine metagenome | biome: marine biome (ENVO:00000447); feature: surface water layer (ENVO:00002042); material: "saline water (ENVO:00002010), including plankton (ENVO:xxxxxxxx)" | depth 5 m
GCCTCGAACCCTGATATTGCCTCAATCTGTGCAGCAGTGGCTACAGTGCCGTCCTTGTCCTGTGGGTGAGGGCTTTTCATTCGCAGGTCGAACGGTCCTAGACTCATGGCATACACCGCATCGTGGTAGTGAATGGTCTCGAAATGCTCAGGTAGTGAGTTGTATGGCTTCTTGTCCACAGCCCTGTCTGATGTGAGGTTGCCCCAAGTACGAGAACTATCGGAGTAGAATGTATGCGGTCTACCTAAATTGTAATTCCATAAGCAGATATATGCATCTGGTATATGCAAACTAGTAGTATCCCTAGTACCTTTTTCGACTTGTGGTAGAATCATGGTGAATATACTGTTATCACTGTCTGTCATGACCTTACCAGCACTCATGTTGTTGTATGGGTGTGTGAGCCTCAATGTTGTTCCTACAGTCAGTTTAGACCAGAAGGAGCCTGATACAGTGGTAGATGTGAACTTGTGTGGGGTATTGATAGTACCTGTTTGCAAACCGTATCTTCTGGTGTATGCTAGCGTTTGTGTCACACCATCTGCATCTGTATATTCCAGTAATTGACCATATTGTGGAGTCTCTGGAAATATACTTGCATCATCTACAGTTATTTCTCTAGTACCACTCGATTCATTATGTATAGTTTTGACAATACACTTTGGGTTTATTGATGTATTTTGTAATATATGTGAATATATATCAGGATATATTGAAGGGTATCCAGCAATTGTCAATTGTGCTCCTATACTTCCGAAATTACTTCTCTTCAATAGATAGTAATTATCAAGACGCTGATGGGACAGATGCTTGAAATTATTGGAGGAGGAGTCGTCAGGTGCTATCTTGTGCACTATGCTCCACCAAGGCGTGTTGATTGTGTATCCCGGAGTGGAGTTGCTGAACATGTTGGGATGGTAAGGAAGTGTCCTCCTAGTCAGAGATGGTGACTCAGTGCCTTCTACCCCGAATGCATTGTATAGCAACAACGGAGGTATATTCGTGAATTGCTCACCGGGGTCTGGATTTATGTCCAACATGGCTTCGTTGAGGAAAATCTCACAACCCCTGACATCCGCTTGTGTTGCCTCTGCTAGTAGCAGCGACACTGCCCCAGTGCCGTTTACAACAGGGTTTGCAGTTGCGGGAGGAGTCTTTGCTATAACAGTGTGAACCTGCTGGCTGGTCAGTGATAGGTTTGAACTGCCTATCTCAGAGTGGTAGCCAATCAGTTGGTTGGAGAACACGTTCGGTTGTATCACTATCTGGTATGCACCGACCTTGCCGGGGTCTGGGAAGAAATCGTCAAGGGTGTAGTTGCCCGCTGCCTCTAGTATCACTGTATGTCCTCCTTGCTGGTTTATCTTACCAGCAGTCCCTGTGGATGCCAACACACCGTAGCCGTCATGTCTCATCTTCGTCTCGAACATCAAGGTGAATGCACCACCGTGTATGTCACTAGGACCGCTTGGTGCTGCATTCAGAGAGCCTAGTGCTAGTTCTGGGTCCTGTGGATACAAGTAGTCTGTTACTGCTGTTCCTAGGTCACCAATCTTGTCAGTGGCGGATGCGTTGTCCAGCAGACGCTGCCTGTCCTCTGAGCCTAGTGTGGATGCGTTCTCCGCTAGATGGTCTCGGAACAAGCCCTGATACGCAGGATGAGCCCAATGACCGGGTAGCATGGGCATTGTGGGTGTGACGAAGTGATGACCCATGCGAGGCAGCGGCATGGGTGTCATCTCAGGCTTGCTGTATATGCTGTGGGCTAGCGTGTTGTTGTTGATGGTCCCGTAAGTGCCTGTCTTGTATTGGGTCTTCATCATGTCAGGCGAGTTGCCACTTACTTCCGCATGGTCACGAAGCCTCCTTGATGCGAAGAAGCGATTGCTACCTGCTGGGATGTAGTAAGAGGGCACGACCCTCAAGTCAGTTACGGTCTGTCCAGCCATGAAGGTGGCGAAGTCCACGTCACCAATGACATCCAGCGTGTTGTCACCCTGTGCCACGTAGGAACACACAGCGCCCTCGTCAGTTGTCGGATTATACACACGTAGGAACTTCCTGCTGTCTCCCACTTCCTTAGTTCCGTATCCTGCATCGAATACGTTTGCATTGAGTATGTTGCTCGCATGCGCTGTGTCGATAGTGAGCACGTTGGTGCTGCTGTTCCATGCTGTCACTGACACTACGTCATTCTCGATGCCGTCAGTATGGGAGTACACTGTGGGGAATCTGTGTGTGTGACTGTGTCCCATCTTTGTCACATGGAAGTACAGTGTCCTGTCATGCTGCTCGTATGATGTCCTCAGAGGGGCGTTTCCAGTAGCGTCCGCCCATCCTGATGTGGTGCTGTCCTTGGTCAGCGGGTCTATGTGCTCCCAGTTGAGGTCCTCGTAAGTAGGACCAGTCCTTGGGCCAGAGACGCTGTTGTCGAACAGTTTGCCTAGGTGCGTCTCACTGAGGTCAGGGTGCATCATGCCGCCAGAGCCTATGGTCTCGTTCTGGTAGGCTTGTAGCCTATCGAAACCAGACCTCACTACTATGTTGCCGGGTATGGTTTCAGGGTCTGGTAGGACGATTTTCAGATTAGGCTCTACACCACTGTTAGCCAATGCTGGTGACATGCCCTTGGTGTCTCTGTCTGTCACCTTCCTGAATCCTCGTATCACAGTACCGAGAGGGCTACCACCCTGTATCACATGCTCTTGCCCTGAGTCATCAACCACTGGCATCTCATCGAACTGCATCTCCTCGTTTGGTATGCTCAACACGTTGTTGATTGGAAGCGGTATCTTGCTCGCTAGTTGCGGGTGTGACAACTCCTGTGCCTGTAACACAGGCAGCATGGCGCTGTTCGTGGTCTCGAAAGTGAATCTGACGTTACCGTATATCTTCTCTCCAGTCAGGTATGCATTGTTGCCAGACACCCTCGTCAACCAAGGCACAGCCCCCAGACCGCGAGCGTTGATTGCGGGTAGTGACAGGTTGCCCCCATCCATCCTCTTCCACACTATGTTCTCTACTGTGAAGTTCTTGGCAGGTGCTGTGTCATACAGGTCGTATGCATTCACATCACCGACCCAGAAGTCATTGACTCTGGCGTTATTGGAACCGTCATCGTACTCTACAGTGAAGTCCTCATCCTCATAGAAGTCCGCTGCTACGTTTCTAGCGACACCTGAGTCCTCCAAGAAGAACGAGCCGATGGAGTGGTCTAGGTCGAAGAGCATGTCTCCTGTCTTGAAGAGGCCCGGCACTGCGTTCTCTATGTCGGTGTTATCGGAGACGGTTGAATGCAGGAAATACTCGGCATCGAATGGGGAGCCATCCAAGACATGGTCCGTAGTGTAGTCATTGAAGGATGGTACTGTGGGTGTCGTGTGCACCAGTGCCTCGACATTGGGACCTGCGTTGGCTGGCGCTGTGAACCTGTCTTGACCGTGGAATCGCTCGTCCCATCGTGTCGTCCCTGCGAAGTGTATGGGGTTGGCTACGCTATTGGCAGCAGCGCCCTTGACTTGCAGCCAATCGCCTGTCGAAGTAATGCCATCCCTGTCGTGCTTCGCTATCAATGCGCTTTCCGATTCGTAACTGACTACAACGAAGGCCCTGCCTAGCAATCCCTGCGGATGCGTCATGAACTCAGGTAGGGTAGTGTCAACGTAGTTAGCGGGCTTGCTGTGCAGAGTGTCAGGGGCATCGTTGTCTGATGTCTTCCTGCTTCTTGTGTAAGCAGTGTCATGCGTCAGTTTGAAGCCAGTGGTGCTGGCGTATGGGCCGTTTATCATACCCATCAGATTGACACCTAGGCCATCAATCGGGGGTAGGCTCTCAGGGCTCCTAGGCATGGGTGCTACATGAGGTAGGTTGCCATAGGAGGTGACTGCCGAACTAATGCTACCGTATGGTGAGAACCCCAGCATGGGATGCCACGCTCCTAGACCAGCGCTGTATTCCTCGGTTCCTACCTTTAGGCTGTTGAGGTACGAGTATCGCTCTCCTGCCCAACCTACTACCCCTGTCGGTCTGGTCCTGTCTATAGCGTCCACTATGCCTGAGAAGTGCGTCTGGCACATGTGGTCTCTAGTGGCATCGCTCTCGTTGTTGTACCTGTGGACACCAGCCTTGCACCAGACGTGTATGGCATCATCAGCGCTTATGGTGGGGAAAGCGGTGTCGTCTGCCCAAGTCCCCTTGTCCTCGAACTTCATCTTGTTGCTTATTCTGTTTGGTGCGATGTAGAACTTGACGCGCAGTGTTGAATCGAAATGCACTTCTCTGGCATAGTACGGAGCGAAGCCCCCAGCAGCGGTCCTGAGCCAACCACAGGCTGGTATCTGCTCTAGGTAGTCCCTGTTACCAGCGGTGTTGGATGTCTTTCCTGTTATCTTGACAGTGACGTGATTGTTCTTGGGAACGGTGTCTGAGTTGGTTATTGACACACATGTGGTTTCCACCCAACCGTACCTGTCCTGCCTCATGGCGTTGCCCATGGAAGGCATGTGTGTGCCTCCCATCGCTTTTAGAGCACCAGCGCCGGGGAACGAGTTGATTGCCGCACCTAAGATGGTTGCGAACTCCTCGCCATTCTGACAACGTGTGGCATCCACGATGATGTATTCCATGTCCACATCACCAACGGCTAGGTCTCCTTCGTCCACGGCGTACTCCAGAACCTTGGTGGTGATTGGCCCTGCTACCCTGTATGCGCTAGAGTGCAGTTGGCTGGATGCTCCCCATTTCTGTAGTATGGTATTGTCCTTCGGGTGTGGTGGGTTGAACGTGATTTGATTGTCCATCCAGTGCCCTCCGGGGTGGTAGCCGCCATCCATGTGGAACACCATGTCCGCTCCCATGGCTACTCCGTGTCCCAACACTGAGCAGTGCCTCATGGGATGAGCCTTGTCTAGTTCGTTGTCTATGCCTGATGTCGCTGTGTCTGCATTGAAGTGTGTGCCGTACATCCTGCCTGACTCCGGCCCCTGTTTCAGTTTGGCGACATCCGGCTTGCCCTGTGGTGGCTCCCAGTTGATTGTGGCTCTCCAATGGAACCTGCCCCTCGCTAGTTGGTATGTGGAGGACTCAGGCATGTAGTAGCCCTCGTTGTTCTGGATGTGGTTGGGTAGTTTGACAGTGCCCGATGCAGGGACCTTGGACCATGTGTTGCCGACTGTGACGACTGCTCCGGGATGTGGTTGCTTGACGTTGGCGTTGGACATGGCGCTGCTGTCCGCTATCTCCTGTGTGAACGGGAAAGCCTGTCCCGGCCCGAAGATGATGTATGTCGTCTTGTTGTTGACAGTGCTGTCCTTGTGGTCCTCATACCTCGCTGTGGGGTGAGCGAACCTGAGCAGCAGTGGGCTGGGCTTCTGTATCCTAACGCCGTTAGAGTAGGGTGTGCTGTTGGGATGTGATGAGTTGACTGTCTCGCCAGTCTTGGTTAGGTCTGGAGAGAGTATGCTGTCCTTGTTGAAGAAAGGAGGGAGTATGCTACCTCGGTGTTGGTTGCACAATGCTGCACCGGGGAAGAATGCGAACATGGCGTTGCAGTCCAGCATGGCGAAACTGGTCGAGATTTCGTTGGCATTCTGTATGCCGGATGTACCAGTGGGGCCATTCGCATATGGGTGAGTGTAGAATGACGAGTAATCGTTCTGCGTACCGTCATTGATGTCCAGAGTCACACCGCTGAAACCACCACCGAAGAACAGAGGGACGCTGTGGTCAACGCTGCTCTTGCCTCCTCTGAACCTCACTATGGGTTCTGAGAACACGCTGCCCAGTGAGCGTAGGCCATTGAACTGCTTGGTCCTCTTCACATCAGCGAAGTGCGAGAAGACCACGTTGTCAGTCACCTCGGTAGCGGGCCAATCCTCGGACTTCCCGTCAGCGTACCACAGCAACTTGGTGAGGGAATCATTACCATTGACGCTCTCGACCTCTATGTATCTCAGGTCGTTCATGTATATCCTGCGCTTCTCACCGAAGGAGGGGACTCTGTTACTGTTACCTTCTTGTCCTGCTGGTATCAGGAAATTCCACATCTCGTGGTCTAGTGTGAGGTTCTGCGTCCCACCTGCTGCCCAGTCAGAATCTCCCGCGCCGCTGTCGAACATAGCAGTCGGGTTGTTTATCATCGGCAGAATGTGGTCTCCACTGTGACGTGTGAAACTCTCGCCCTTCAATCCCCTTCTCCACTCGCTCACGTCAACGGCGTTGTTGGACGAGTCAACCAAAGTGGGTGTGGCAGTGTTGGCTCTGGGTCCCTTACCCTTGCTCATCACTTGCAGCAGGTTGTTGGGTATGTAACCACAAGCGACTGTCCTGTTGCTTTTGATGTCAGTGTTGGAGGTCGCTCTAGATGTCCCGAAGGCCCAGCCTGTGGATGCTGGTTGAGTCTTCTCTACCTCTCCCAGTTCTATGTGTGCGGCCTGTATGCCCATGTCCCTATGCACGGAGGAGAGGAAGAAGTCTGAAAGGGGCTTGACCCGGTTGGTTGTGCTGTACGCCCTTATCCTTATCGAGTCAGGTGTGATTCCCCATTCTCCGAAGGTCCTGCCATCGGTCGCGTACATCTGAGTGCAATCGAATGACAGCCCCTCAGGTGAGTTTATCTGGGCTGCTGTGGCGTTTATCGCTGCGTTCGTCACTGCTGCTAGCACCTCGTCAGTCAGTATGGTGGTCCAGTTGATGAGAGGGGTGATTAGGTAGTCACCAGAAAAAGAGTCTCCGTTCTGCGAACCCCGTATGCCGAAGAAGGTATGAGCCCCGCTCTTGCCTGACTGGGTCCTATGGGTGTAGGAAAACGTCATTCCCTCCTTAGTGCCTCCTGAGTCAGTGACCTGCAACACGCCGTTCTCCACCGGGAACCCTAGGTATCCCAGTATGTCCCAGTGGGTCATGTCTCCACCTGAGTCGAACGGTGCTTCTAGTTCCACAGTCATGCTGGAATCACCAGCGTTCTTGGTTATCGCGCAATTCACCGCTATGCTGGGTGCGCTCACGCCCCTCCACCTGTTACCGCAGAAGGACTGGGGGTTGAGACTGACAGCAGAGCCGCCACCGCCGCTTGTGTCGAACCTGCTGCTGCTAGCATCACCGCTGCCGTACATGTGACGACCTATGGTGAATCCGCCTAGACTCACGTCCCTGTCGTCAATGAACACACAGACCTCGTTGGAGATGGTGTCTGGTAGTGTCGTGTTCTCATTGGCGAAACTCTCTCCCATGGTCCTGTATACGAACCTCACTCCATGCTTGCCCCCTCTGTGGTCCTCGAACTGCAACCCGTAGAGGGACGAGTTGCCTACCACGTCAGATGCTAGGTCTGCCGACTTGGTGTGGTCGGTGTACGTGACATCGGTGATGCTCCCGTACCTGCCTCTGAACTTCTGGCTGCCCCTCTTTCCGAAGCCCCACACCCCTGCATCAGGAGCCCATCCGGGTATGCCCGATGCCACCAGACCACCGAAGTTCACCCTGCCTATCGCATTGGACCCTGTTCTCAGTCCCTCGACTAGGACTGCTGATGAGCCTACGTTCTCGAACGACTCAGTGTTGACTGTGTTGAATTGCTTGCCGCTACCTAGCGCCTCTGATGCTGCCCTGAGAACTGGTGCTTGCGCGTTTGTCACATTGTCATCGAAGTTCACGAAGTCGGTGTTGCTCAGGCTGTCTTCGCTGGATTCCTCAGGCAACACGTATTGGTTTAGAGTAGTGACTGGTGCGAATGGCCTCCCATGCTTGTTGAGGGGCATTGGTGCTGGGTGCATGTTCTCACCCTCCTTCTCCTCAGGCAGTGCCCAGAAGTTCCTCCATCTGCCGCCATGCCCTATCAGGAACTCAGGTTGGTACGCTGACTGTCCTCTGCTGTTGTCCAACCAGACGCAGAAGTTCCTACCAGTAGCGCCGGGAACGGTGCTGTGTATGACAACGGTGAATCCTGCGTTACCGTTCTTGTCCTGCACCTCCCTTCCCATGTGAGCCCTGATGTATCCCATGTGCGAGCCACGGTCTCTGGATGCGAATGCCTTGTCCGAGTCCCACCAAGACGCTGGGTCGTGTGCGCTCCCTGTGGTGTCCTTGTCGATTACGACTTGGGCCTTGGGTGCTCCTGCTTGGTTTATCTGCCTCACTATCTCATGTGCAGCGGATTCCATCGAGACCACCCCATCCCTCTGCGCCACCTCACCGCAGTCTATGGTCAGCCTCCTGACGAAGTCCATCTCGGTCCAGTGCTTGAGATGCTGTAGCCTTGACTCATCATGTCCGGTCAGGTCCAGATTGGAGTCTCTGATGCCCTTGAGACACAGGAAGGCAGGGATGACCCTAGTGCCGTCAGGTGTGTCGAAGAAGGTGGATGGGTCCAGCAGGTCGTAGTCACCACCAGTCTCGGTCCTGAGTTTAGCGAGACTGGCTGTGAATGAGTCGACCACGGAGCGCTTGGTTCTGGAGAATCCGTGGTCAGGATTGGCTATCAGTGGATTGACTACGTTGTCACTGGTCCTAGGTAGTACGCTATCACCAGCAGAGAACATCTGGTAGGCCCCGTATATGGAGTAACCAGCATGCACATGATGACCGTGGGCCTTGCCGTAGTTGCTCGGAGGTAGCGACCCGCTTGCGTAGTTGGGTAATGAGTTAGGCAGCGAGGCACTGTTCAGGGGATTGAGTATGCTATTGGATATTCTGTTCGCCACATCATGTGCATATGCGCTCTCTATGAACTTGGACTGCTGGTTGCTACCCATGTAGGGATTCTCGGAAGGGAAGCCGTTGGCTACGTCTATCTGAGTCATGAGCCAAGATGGTCCAGCACCGTTGAGAGTGGCACTGTATTCCATGATGTCTGACACGCTGTTGCCTAGGTTGACTACCATGTTCCTAGGCCATCCAATCTTGACAGCGTCAGCGCTGCTCTGTACCTGCATGTGTAGGTCTTGGAACGCTATGAACTCCCTGTCATGAGCCACGTCATACAACAGGACCCTAGCGTGTCCGTCCTCTGCTAGATACGGGTCGACATAAGCGACCTTGGGTGCTTGTGATGCTTGTAGCCCCAGAGACTTGTAGTTCTCCTCGACTGTCTTGTTGACATGCTGAGCGTAGTTCTGCGCTGTCTCAAGGCAAGTGTTTCCTATCAGGAAGTTCTCCAGCGGTATGCTGTCCCTAGGTCTCGATGCCAAAGCACCCTTCCCTCCGTTGAACCCCTTCCACACCATGGCCTCGTTCAACACTCCCCTGCTCTTTGCAAACAGGCCTTCCGTAGCGTGTGGGTTGTTGATGCTCATGTTGGACCATATCGTGTCTCCGCTTCTCAGACCACCTTGTGCGTAGGGGTAGTTCCAAGTCCTGTTGAGCACGGCATCCTTGTCCTCCTGCTGTTGTATGACTACCCTGAGGGGCTTGCTCGATGCGTTGTTGGTGCAAGTGCCAGTCAGGGATACCGTGTATGTCCCATCATCGTAGTCCTCTATCGTCAACACAGTGCCTATCTTGAGTATGTTGCTGCTGCTCTCCTCGGAGTATATCACATCCCCCTCTCTGAGGTTCAAGCCGGATATTGTGTTGGAACCAGCGAGTCTCCCATTGGCGTTGGTTATGGTGCATGAGGAGTCGGATGTCGAGGCAGTGACCGTCCATGCATCGTCTCCTGCTGGCTTGAACGTCTTCGCTATCGTCTCGTTATGCGCTGCTTCCGTGCTGCTGGTCCCGTCTACGTCACCGAATATGCTCCTAGTCCTCTTGGTGAGGGTTATCTCCTTGCCGGGTAGGTTGGTCACCCAAGACGGCTTGCTGCTGCTGGTGTCGAAGAACACGAACACTAGAGCGTTGGCTGAGATTAGTTCGTTGGCAGTGTTCCTGCGTATCCTGCCGTAGTAGTGCATCTTCCTGTCAGTGTCTGCTGCTGGGTCGTAGTGCTCCGCTTGGTACAGGAACTCACCAGAAGAAAACGTGTATGTGTTCATGTCGTCATAGTCCAAGTCTGGAAAGAGACCCATGTCGTCATCGCTCATGGTGACTATGAGTTCGTGAACATGTCTGGACCCTGTACCATCCAAGACGGAGTGCTCCACGTTGGTGACAGTGCCAGTCGCCCTACCGCTCACTATACGAGGGGCATGAGGGTTGCTCTCAGGCCCCTCCTTGAACTCCACGGCACTGACGTACTGCCTGATTCCGTAGTCCACGTTTCCTCCCTGCGTCTTCACGCTAGCGGCATCATGGTAGTACTCGCCTCTGTTCTCGAAATCAGAGGAGGGAGTGAGTGTGTCAGATGCGATGGCTACTGTGTTCTGCGTTGGCTCTGGTCCGCCTGTCGATATCGCAGCACCGATGACTGCGCTCTCTAGGAAGCCACTGGAGAAGGCCCAGTTCTCAGCGCCATTGTCTCTGGGTATCTTTATGCGACCGTTACCGGAATCCACTCCTATGTAGTATGCCCACTCGCCGTTGGCTAGGAACACCTTCCTGTAGTTCCTGACTTCGTCCACGTTCTGGTACGATGCCTCGTCACCCGCACCCTCGGCCATGTCGTTGCCATTATCGTGTTTCGGAAACAGCGAGATGTTCTCAGGATACAGGTAGTATACAGCGCTAGTCTCCTGTGTGAAGTTCTTGATGTGGGTGATGGGTGTGAACTTCTTCTCGGCTTTGTTGATTGTGAATGACGAGTTGGCCTCCCTGTCTGCTGGTTCCGTGCCCTTTATCCTCCTACCGACCGGACTGGGATTGTAAGTATGAGCGGTCTGTGTCGCATCAATGTGAATCTTGAATGAGTTATCAGGGCCGGGTAGTATACCATTGGGTAGGTCATCGAAGAACTGGTTGGCGAAGAACGGTATCTCCACTAGCGCTCTGGTGCTAGCATATTGAGTCCCTAGTTGGTAGTCATGTGACACGTCACTCATGGTCTGGAACATCCTATCGTTAATGGTGGTCCCATCCTCTGCTAGGTTGGACTCATCGAAGTAGGGGTCAGCGAATAGCACGACTGAGACGTTGAGTACGCTACCTGTGCCGCTGGCTGCTACGTCTGTCGCTATCTCTGTCGCTGATAGCCAATCTGTGAAGTCCGTGAACTCAGTGCCATTCGCTAGTAGGAACTTGCCCTGTCCTGCCGTTGCATCCGTGAATGTGAATTGAGTTCCCGTTTTGCTGTTGTACTCAGCGCTGCTACCGTCTTGCAAGTACACCCTACCCTTCTTCGGAAAACCATACGTTCCCCAAGATGCCAAGTCCGTGGTGTTGTTGTTGAGTGGCTTTACTGATATTGAGCCTCCTCCTGAACCAGAGGTAGCGAGGTAGCCTAGGGCGCATGTGTTTCTCCTAGTGGAGAAAGGCAGCCTAGCCAGAGGACTGGGGTCGAATGTCGGTTTGGTGTCCATAGCGCCTTGGCCCGGCCCACCGAGCGTGACTGTGACGACAGGAGCGTTAGGCTCAATCTCCTTGACTATCTGGGAGTCAGGGCTTCCCTTTCCTCTCACGTTGACAGTCCTGTTTGCCGTGGCTTCTGACAGACCCATGCACACGACCGTGGTCATGGTTTCACCACCCATGTCGGTCTTCTTGACGGAGCGCACTCTGGCTCTGGACATGAGATACATGAGAGACACATGATTGGGCTCTTGTGTGTCACTGAGTGATGAACGCATCTTGGCTAGTTGGTTTATCCTCCTTCTATCCGATGGTTGTATGAAGAGCCTGATGTGGCTCTTGCCGCTGTGTATCAGGTGGTTGTCTATTATGTCGAACATCTCATGTATGTTGCTACCAGAGGAAGTGGTGCTCTTGTCGAACTGACCGTTGGAGGGAGAGCCTATCACCTCGCTGGGCTCTATCCTGTCGTAGATTCCCTTGTCAGTCATGGTGTCGTTCTTGTCTTTGCTGATGTCAACCACCAAGCGATGGAAAACAGAGTCGTGTTTTGTGCTGGGAGAGTGTGACGCAGTGATAATCTGAGGGGTGGTGTTGGGATACACGTTGGTGCTCACACCCACATACAGTTCCTCTCCGTCAGACAATGCTGCTGCTGTGTTGTTGTCTAGAGTGATGTCGTTGCCTATCGCTGAGATGATTCCTACGAAACTGAGGTTTGAGTTGTATAAAGCATCATCAACAGCGAGGTTGGGATGGTCTGTCGTGTCCCCTGTCGTGGTGATTGTGTTACCAGCACCAGCACTCTGATTGCCGGAAGCAGTGACACCAGTCGGTGTCATCGGCTTGTAGTTGATGGGTGTCAGGCTCTCGTCCAGTTCCTCGTCAGACTCGTAGCCCTCGCTGTTGTCTCCTATCATGGAGTGAGACAGGGCCATGTTGCCTACGAGACCCTGACCCTCCATCCTAACGTCAATGAAGCCACCTGCGGAGAAGAGTTCAGCAGTGTTGGTCCCAGCAACGGCGTTCTCAATCAACTCGTATACCGTTGTGGTCCCAGCCACCACCGTATCCCCGGCAGGTACTGTCTTCTCGACCATGAGAAGCGGTTGTGTGGTCCCGCTCATGCTAGCACCAGTCAAATCCACTGCGTTGTAGTGTATGTTGACGAAGGGCGCTAGGTTGTAACTGGATAGGGAGGGGAGATGCAGTACAGCGACCCTGCTCTTCTGGCTCGGTCTCAGGTGGAAGGTCCTAGTTTCCGAGTTGATGTTGTCCAAGTCCTCAGGTATGGGGCCTTTCAACATGAACGGTCTGTAGTCAAAGTTGGGTCCTCCGATTGCTAGCAGTTTTCTCTGCTCCTTGGGTAGGCCGTTGTTGAACACCACACCACATCTAGCGCTATTTACTACATCGGTCACCTCCATCACGTTGTGCTCCCTGTAAACGTCTACCCTGCTGTTCACTGCAATCTGCTCTCCAGCACCGCTCTGGCTGGATTGGTAAGCGACCTCCACTAGGTCTGCGCTGCCATCCACCTTCTGCGAGATTACCTCCTCAGATGCTCTCGGTAGCATCCTGAGGAACTCGTGACCATCGACATGGTTGACTACATGCCTACCACTATGTCCTATCTGGAAGGCTTCGTCAACACCACTGGTCCACGCCGCTGCGAATGGGTTGTTGGTGTCGTTGTCAGTGGTTGACATGCGACTGGAGTACACGAAGCCGTGATGCTCCAGAACGCTCTCGTCTATGACCATCTGACCTGTCTTGTCTATGATTTGAGAGGCGAAGTGCGGTGGTTGGTATGGTCTACCAGTGCCGCTATCCACGAGCAGGTCTGCTCCTATCACCACGAAGTAGTTGTCAACGCCTGACGACCTAGTGTGGAGGGCGCTGCGAAGCCCGTTAGCGGAGTTGGGAAAGTCTAGGTGTATGCTGGACACAATGAGGTTGCCTGTGCTGGTGTCTATGCTGTGCAGCCTGACTCGCTCTGGTGGTCTGGCGTTAGGCTTCTTCGTCTTTAGGTTGACTCCACCCGCATTGATGAGTAGGTTGTATGGGGTGTGTGATATGGCGTGTGTGGTGAGAGTGCCGGAGGATTGGTGGTAGTCTGACACCTTGTAGTCACCACTGGAGTACTTGTGTGTCGAGTCTTTGGAGAACACGTAACTACCAGACACGGTGGATAGGCCAGTCAAGTCCTTAGCGAGAGCCACTGCGTCCGTGGTGCTCATCGTAATCTGAGACACCGTGACTGACGAGCCATCCAGAGTGGTGTTGGTGTTCGCTATTGCAGAGAACTCGTAGATGCCCTCTATGGGTGCTATCGGTTCCTCAAACCTGTATAGCAGTATGGTGTTGTCATTCTTCAAAGGGGCGGACCTAGACACCATGGAGTCATCGAAGAACGCATTGATGTGCAGAGCCTCCATGACTCCTCTGAACTGGCCTCCCTTGCCGCCTACGTATAGATGGGAGTTGCTCTTTGCAATCTTGACTTCCCTCTGCCTGAGGTCCTTGTGTGCTACTTTTGCTCCATTGACGAAGAGTTCCACTGAGTTTGCTCTCACTGCTCCCACCACGTGGTAGAGAGGCCTGTGGTCTATGTTCAAGGAAGTGGCATCGTCATAGGAGCCATTGTACCTGTTGTAGGAGTCATGCATGCCTCCGAACTCGGCAGGTGGGTATACCATGCCCTCGTAACCGCGAGCACCCGCTGGTGTGGCTGTCGTCAATGAGATAATCTCGGTTCCGCTCTCGCTTTGTAGATGCACCTCGAAAGTAGCGGGACCGGGTGTGTCCACATCTCCTATGCTGAGGGAGAACTGACCCTCCTTGGATGCTATGACACCACCGCAGTCTGGGACCACCCATGCCTCTACGCATATCTGTGAGCCGAGTATTCCTGACAGAGTGCCATCATGACCCACTTGGTCGTTGGAGCCTATGATGTTGGCAACGCTCTTAGTGCCAGCCTCTGTCTCCTCTCCTAACTTGCTCATTGAGCCTTGTGGCACTATGATGCTGTCTGATATACCATCGAACATGAAAGCGTGGTTGGAGCGTCCTATTACTGGCAATCTTCACACCTCATACTGAATGGTCCACTGGTATGAAATTCAACACGAAGGTGTATACGTTCTGACCTGCTTCATACTGAATGTCCAATTTGTTCATGACACCCTTGATGCCCGCTCTGTTGCCATCCTTGGTCAGGTCGGCACTGACTGGTCGGCTGTTGCCAACACTGGTCTTGGTCTCACGAGTCTTACCAAATCCAGTGGGCATGATGAAGTTCCTAGCAACGAACGTCTCCCCATCTGCTTGGATGGTGGAGTTGTACGGGATTTGTATTCCCACTATGTAATCCGAACCGTGTCCAAGAGCGCCTTCCGTCATCATACCTAGACCCACAGACGCTACTCCTGCTCCTACTCCTACTCCTACTCCTCCTGTTGCCAATGAGCCAACCACTCCTCCTAGCACTAGACCAGCACCAGCGACATATTTCCCTAGGCCTGTCCTCTTCATGTTGTTGGACAGACCATACAAGTCCATGGCCTTGTCTCCAGCAGACTTCTTGCTGGCTGTGCTGCCACCAGTGAAGTCTGTCACTACTGGTGCTCTAAAGCCACTCAATATGTTTCTGAAAGCAGGTGATTTGTTGTCACCCGATGTTCCTGCCGTCTTCTGTGTTATCTTGACAGCACCAGTCGTGTTCGTCACCTGCGAGAAGACGTGCGCGACTGAGAACTTGGCGTTGAGGGTAGATTCACCTGATACTAGGCTGATTAGGTTTGTAGCCAGTATCAACGCAGTCAGAGACGCATCTGGATTGATGCCGAACACCAGAGAGCCATCGCTGCTGGCTGTGACTGTCCCGCTTGTGAGTTTCTTGAACTTTATTGAGAATGTGGTTTTATCGCTGGATATGAGTTCCAATGTCGTATGACTGAAAGTGTCCGAGCCAGAGACATATGAGTTGTTAGCGTTGAACATGAGCGCTACGTTGCCGTTGGTGGATTGTGTTCTACCTTGCAGGAAATTGAGATTGCTCTCTGTGGCCCCGGTCGTGACAGAGGAAGTGAAGTCAACTATCGCTGACGAGGCGGTGTCCGAGCCCACTACCTGCTTGTCGTCTGTTATCACACCGTTGACTATGATGAGGGCCTTGTTCATGTTCATGTCGAGACCCACCCTCTGACCGCCGGAAAACGGGGTAGACATGCCTCCTGCCTTTCTCTGGGTGGTGAGTGCTATGCTCTGTGCATCCAACTCGGTCAGGCTGCCATCCTCGTGCACTAGTCTGATGGGAACCCCATTTCCCGCTACCACTAGAACACACCACCGCTGGACATAGTCCCTCCTCCTAGTAACGCGAACTTCTCCTGCACCTTGACGCTTATCTCGTCAGCCAGCCTCTCCTTGTCTGTGAAGTCAGTGACACCACTGACATCGAATGTCATGTTGAAAGTTTGACTCACACCACCAGCCACCATAGTGCCCGCCGCATTGACAGCGTTGTTGGTAGTGCTACCGCCACCTCCGAAGACCTTGTCTGCCAGAGACATAATGCCTCCCACCAAAGCGTCTTTCACTTTCTGGACAATGTCCCATAGGGCTTTGAAAGGTGCTAGAATAGCGTCTCCTACGCTTGATAGCACACCACGTGCATCACTTGCGAATTCTGATATTTTCGCTCTCACTTCGTTTATCACCGGGAGAGCCTTTGTTAGTATCTCGTTGATTTTATCAGTTGCCCTTTGTGGTATGCCTTCGATGGTGTTGGTTATACTAGCCATCTCAGCCTCGATTCCGCTTCTTATCTCTCCGAATTTATCAGGTATGCCCGCTACTGCTCCTGCTATCTTGTTGAACAATTCGGAAAAGAACGTCCACAGCCCTCCCAAGACTTCTCTGGCAGTCTCTACCCAAGGACCGAATATGTCTGCTAGGTGCTCGTTCCAGAAGTTTTCTATCTTCTGAACGGCTTCCATCGCCTTGCTGGACATGGACTCCCATATCTTTCCTAACGCCTCTCCTATTACGCTTACACCAGATTGTATGCTCGTCATGGTCTGCTGTATGAGAGTGCTTGATGTATTCATCGTAGTGAGTGTGGCTGCTATCGCTAGTAGTGACATCAGAGGTCCTCCCTGTCTAGGAACGAGTAATCGAAAGTGATTATCTCACTGCTCCCCGTTCTGTTTACCATGTCTTGCTTCTCTTGCTCTTTCTGCTGCTCTTCCTCGACAGCAAGAGCCCATACGAGGGATTGTTTGAATACCTCCTCGCTCATGTTGTATACCTCCATCAATGATATCCTGTAATGTTTTGCTACCACGTAGGCGAACATTTGCAGATGCAGCGATATTTCCTCAGAAGTCTCGATTACTCCGTCTCGCTTTCTGAGGAACTGCTGCACCTTCAATTGCTCGCT
>CEON01025048.1_pt1 | contig 16805 bp, 8 predicted proteins | sample 530291 | NCBI WGS metagenome assembly CEON01 (sample SAMEA2619888, study PRJEB7988) | marine metagenome | biome: marine biome (ENVO:00000447); feature: surface water layer (ENVO:00002042); material: "saline water (ENVO:00002010), including plankton (ENVO:xxxxxxxx)" | depth 5 m
ATTGGTGTAGTACTACCAGTTTTAGCCGTGACAGTAATATTATAAAGCGAATTAGGAGCTAGGCCTGTATATTTCCTTATTCCGTAATAATCGCCACTATAACTATATTCCGTATTTGTGTATGTATCTTTTGCTCTGAATATGCCGCCATCAGTACAACTCTTGCCAAGCCACAATGTATCATGTGTTTCTATTGATTTTTCTTCACATTTGTTAGTGCTTGTACTATCACAGTTTCCGTGACATATAATTTCAACACCACGAATTTCATCGTCAGCTGATTTGCTTGCATACGTATTGTCATCAACAGTAATTTCACTGCCAAATGTTCTTCCGTTCCATTCAAATCTATTAACACCAGACTCTAACCTGTCATAACTAACCGTGTGCAGATTTGAGATTCCACTTAGAGTATGTATTTCCTTTTCGCTCTTTAAGAACAGGTTGATCTTAGAAGAAGGTGTCTGAGCGCCTTTGAGTCTTAAAGGAAGTACGCCGCTTGGGAATCTACTCTCTTGCTTGCTGACTGCCGGCAAGAACAGATTAAAGTTTCCGCTGGTAAGTGATGCTGGCTTGCCTAGATTAAATGCGACCATAGAGAGGGTCGAATGTGGTTGATACTGAGTTCCAGATGTTGATAAGCTCAAACTACCACTAGACAGCGCAGTGGTATTATGCAGATAAGCGTTGATACTCCCGATAGTTATATTTTGACCGCTGGTAAATAAGGTCGTACCACTAGATGTCAGCAAGTTGTCAGCAATACCTATATTTTGCGTATGCAAGTTTACTGTTGATATTGGAGTGTTAGTTCTGCCAAAAGTACTTAAATTGAGAAGACCTGAGTTTGCAATCGGATTGCATATAGTATGTAGTATCAGACCAGAGGTAGTGCTGTCTGGATCTCCCCAAAGGTTATTAATTCCAGAGCTCCCAGAAAGGAAGAAGTTAACCTTGCTTCTACCTACAAATTCACCGCTAGTAAATAATATTGTTCCGCTAGATGTTAGCAGATTATTTATACCAGATGCCTTAAGGAAGGCTTGTTCTAATCTAATGTGGGCAGTATGTATATCGAGCGTTGACTCAAATGACGGCCCAGATGGGTACACTAAGTCATACTGCAAGAACATTTTGTCTATGTCTTCTGAGCCGTACTTGTGTTTTCCAAACTCAGTCACATGTCTGTCAGTTGGGAAGACTGCCCAAGGTTCTTCAGAGTATAAAAGGCTTTCTTTTGTAAATGTGCTGTCTATTCTATGTAGACACCCAGACGCAGGCAGGTTGTGTATAGCCCTGCTAATTAAACCCCTATTTCCGGTGTAAGTATCTAAGTCCTGATTTCTTGTATAAAGACTGACAATAAGTTTTGGGCCAATAGACCCGTCATCCCAAGCAAATGTATTTTTAGTGTGGTGCTCTAGTACAGTTTCTACAACAAGCGCTCTTTCAGAGAATTTGTACCCTCTAGGCAAGTCTTTTGATATTCTAGGGCCTATGGAGTGGAACCTCTCGTGGGCATCAGACAAGTTGAATCTTAAGAAGTCATTTTCTAACTGCGTATGGTATGCAACACCGCTAGGGACATTAACAGGTGTGGCGCTATCAACTTTGTCAATATAACTCTGGCCATCGTGCTTGATGTTAAACCTAACAAAGTCTCTACCCTCTTTCTTTGTAAGAATGTTGAAGTCAGGTGAAAACTCGCAATACTTAAATGCTCCAATGTCCCATTTTCTAGTATCTTTATTTAATCTGTCCCAAATTTTGTAAGTATCATCAGTATGTGACTCTCCGGTATTCCAGAATTTTAGCCTATGGTTTGATAGGAAAGAGTCGGCAGTTACCTGATATTTGTCTAGGTCAGGATCTGAGTGCTTTACATTTGCTTCATTAGACAGTCCAAAGTCTGTAACAAACATATTCATCCCGACACCAGATCCAGTGGAATTTCCTAGATGTAGGCTACTACTTCCTGTGTTCAGGTTGAATGTATCAGACCCTCCACTAGCACGTAGTGTATTCCAATTAGAGGATGCTTCGTTGTCAGTGTACAATTTAAGAGGGAACTTATCGCCTTCTTCGTATGTTACGACAACGGACAATGGGTAATAGTATCCACTGTACTTGACCGTGTCTTTGATCTGCACCTCTGATCCGCCAGCGTCTCTAGCCGTGAGTGCTAAGTAACCATCGTCATAGCCCAAAGCAAATTCAAGATCATTTCCAGTCTGCCATTTAGATGCGATAACACCAGAGTCAAACAAGTTAAATCCAGCCCCACTGACGTCAACATCTGGGCTAAATCTGACAAACATGCTAAACTCATTTTCTATATCAACGTCGCCAAAGTCAATATAAGAATTAACGCCTGATAATCTTACTGCGTTGTTGAACCCGTCAGAAATCCTTCCGTACAGCTCATGTGATTCAAAGTTGTCGCTGCCGTTCGCTAACGCAGTCCAGTCGATGGTCTCGTAGTCGCAGGAGTGAGAGGGTATTTTAGATGAGAATAAAGTGGGGTTCTTAAATCTCAGTCCAATGTTTTCTATGTGATGATCTGCATATGTCGTAGTAAGAGTACCCTCAAGAGTACCAAACCTTGGCTTGATTGATGTTCCATCGTCATAGTTAAAGTCGAAGTACCCAGATATGAATGGGCTATCTATATAGCTTCTATGGAAGGCAAGGCCAAAATCATTTTCAAAAGCACTCATGCTTTCGCCGTCCATACCTCTCCATCTACGGGAGTAGTTAGACTTCATACTTGTTGGCGTACTATAACCGTGTGGAATACTTTGTATTTTCGATATGGGTAGATAATCCGGCCCTGTGTTCAGCATTGAGTCTGACGACTGTCTGCTACTTGGGTATATCTTACCTTCTTCTTTGTCGTGATCGCCGCTGATAATCTGTATCTTTTCGCCACCAATTGTATGCAATTTTATTGCGTCTGTAGGCTTGAAGTTTACACAAAGCTCTATGTCTGCTATTGCTGCGCCGCTAGGGAATGGGAATATATCTAGCGTGATGTGTTCAAAGTATGTACTCATTGAGTAGTCGGGAGACTTGCCAACGGTAACAGTATCGTCATAAACCTTTAGGGGTATGTCATACCAAGAAAAATCTGTACTATCGACGACAGCGGCTGGTAGTTTGTAGTGATCTCCACCAGCGTTGTTTGTGGTGTCAGACTCATAGTACTCTGAATAATCTGATATACTTTCTGCAGAAAGGGCGTCTGCATCTGTGGATATGTATCCTGAGCTGGTTGGTATTGTACCTTCACCAGTTGTGTTTTGCAAGAATCCTCCAGACGCAGAGGTTATTGACAGTATTTTGTCATCGCTGTATCCAACCACGTCGATTGCGTAGTCTCTTGATCCGGTAGCCTTTTTGGCTTTAACTCTGAGGCTTACTGAATCGACTAGGAAGAAGTTGTCGTTTATAGGCAAGTTACCTTTTCCGGCGGTGCTAAAATCACCACTAATAGGTACACCAAAAGAAAACTCACCATCCATCAGCCCGAAGACTGCTGTAGGTGTGCGGTGTCCAAACTCAAGAATCAGCTTACCAGAATCAGCCACCCCAAAATTATTTGTATATAGTTCAACAAAATTTGTTTCGTTTTCATCCGTAAGTATGTTTAATAGCTTGCCAGCTTCACTTTCTGAATTATTAAATATACTTCCAGTGTTGTCTTGCCAAACGCTACTGGATACAGGCCATATTCCCGGATCAAAATCGCTGGTTTTAAATGTGATAGGTTTTATGCATCTTTGTAGGCGTTGGCCAGTAGGTTGAACCTCTAAAAATAAATTAAACCTATCTCCTACAGCGGTGCCATATGCTCCACTATTGCATATTTCTATTGCTGATATTCTAACGCTTTCATTGGGATTTAGTGGGCCAGAAAATTCACCCGCTAAAGGAGAAGCGGCTATGGCAAAATAGTCGTTGTCGCTTGCATTGCCCTGAATCTCTATACCAACATCATTTTCCTCATAGCCTTTGTCAAACCCCTCGTCAAACGGGTCATCAAAATCATGAGCCTTAAGGCTGAACTTAAACGTGTAACCACTATCTGATTGCAAGTCTGGGTAATCAGGATGCCAGAAATCCAGAAGCAACCTGTTGTCTTTTGGCTTGGAAGCATATATGTTCCAGTTTAAATCCCTTGTACTTGGGTCATTATAGTCACTGTCTCCCCTGATAACAATATCTTCATAGGATATTATTAATTTGCCCGCAGGGTCTTCTAGTTTTATATCATGTAGAGTATACTGAGGAGGGAGTTGTGAGACTTTGTTATATAGAGGTGCAGTTGCCTTCATCAATAAGGTACTGTGTCTTGCTGTCACCGGCTTAGACACTGAACATTGATAATGGAAGTTGCCTTCAGTATGAATCGAAGAAGGAGATATAAATGTCGTAAGGTCTGATACATCACCTCCATCAGCAGATAAAACACCCTCGTCTATACTTTGGTATAAGTTTCCACTTTGGACTCCCTCGTTAACAAAATAGTTTGTTCCTACATTTGTTACCAAGTCAGCTACAGGGTATAGTTTTTGACTACATCCATACGAAGGCAATTCTCCATTGAATTTCTTTGTTATGGTTTTTATAGAGGCGACAGACTCAATACTCTGTCTTATTGATAAGCTTGCCTTGAGAGGCGCACTAACTTCAGCAGAAGAAGTGATGCTTGATTTTAACTTGGCATCACAGCGCAGTCTAGGAAAGAATTTTGCGTTTACGTAGGGTGACTGAAGATAGTTAAAAGATTGAACAACCGCCTTGACATTTATGTCTTTTTTTAGTACAGCAGTAATACTACTACCAGAAGACACCTTAGCTTTTATCTGTGTTGGGGCAGAACTAAGCTTAGCGCCTATGATAGTTTCGGATTCTAGATTACGCGCAACTCTTTTTACGCACAAACATTGAGTTGACATTTGACTTCCTTATAGTACTGTTGGAGAAAATTCTGCGTTGCCATTGTCATTAAATTTAAGTTCTTTGATTTTCTCTCCAACGTCCGCCATTAATTCCTTCTTCAATTCGTCTTTGAGTCCAGCTAAGAAGCCACCTCCATTTAGATTGACATCAACCTTGGTTGTATCCAGCTTAATATTGATTTTGGTGTTTTGTAGTCTACCAATATTCTTTGAAAGCTCACTGTTAAATTGGCTCAGGCCTTTTACTAACTGTTTAACAATCTGAGGATCTATCTGAGGGGCTCCACCTGCAGCGCCAACAGCTTGGCCTCTGTTCATAGCACCTATAATAGATCTGTTGTTACCCGCTGCAACGCCCTTCCTGCTAACAACTGCTTCACCCGGTGATAACATAGCAGGAACAGTATCCACCCCTTTAGGCTTGAATAAATTTATTCCACCATTGGCATATACTATACCTCCTTTGTTCATTCCAGCAGCACCTTCTGCCATCTGGTTTTTGAACAATACTTGAGCTTGTTGTATATTTATATTAGCGCTTTGAACTTGCATTTCTGCCATCGTTGCAGCATTGTCTCCGATTGCAGACAAAGTTCCAGCCAGCTGTCTCTGCTGCTGCTTAAGGGCTTCTTGTTCTGGCGTGGTGCCAGCGACCAACTGAGCCATTCTAGGATCTTGCAGCCCTCTAGCATCAAGCGCTGCGGATGCAGATGTTTCAACTAATCCTCCAGCCCCGCCAAGTTGAGCGCCAAACAGGCTTTGAACACCGCTGTCTGCCATGTCTTTTATGTTCTCAAATGCCCCGGCCAATCCCTCGGTACCAAACAAGGATTTAGCTAAGTCGGCATTACCAGTTGCTAGCGCTGCGGTTGCTCCAGCGGCTGCGGAGTCAGATAGGAACTTCTTCATGTTACCCTTGATTGCTGCCTCAAGCGCTTCTCGTTCTTTTTGGTTTTTCTTGTCAATAATAGCTAAAGACTCTTCATTAATTTTTATCATGTCTCTAGTTACTTTAATCAAGTCCTGTTGGGCTTTTATCAGGTTCTTTCTTTTGTCTTGATCCAAGCCGGCAGCACCAGCAAATGCACCACCTACTCTACCCTGAGTTTCTTGCATGGCAAACCTAGCCATGATTGCATTGGACATAGCTTGTATTTCAGTAGCAGAGCCAGTAGCCATGCCGCCAAGCCCAAGTCTTTCAGTAGACAGGTTCATTTTACCTAGAGCATTTTGTCTCCTGTCTTCAGGAGTTACAGCTGCCCCACCAAATTTGGCCGCTATTTCAGCAGCCTCCAACTGCAAGTCTAAAGCCTTCTGTTGCGCAGATAAGAATTTTTCTTCTAACGCGAGTCTTTTCTTTGTTAGTGTGGCTATGACCTTTTCGTGTTTTTCTAACGCCTTAAGTGCCTTTAAAGCTCCATCGCCAAGCTTAGCTAAGTCAGCACTTGTTTCACCTAAGAATTTAGAGAAGTCGAATGATCCTGACCTGATAGCCCTCATATCTTCAGGTTTTAGCTGATCTATCTTACCCTGTACTATTTTGCCCATTTCACTTCCGGGATCAAGTCCAAGATTATTTATTAGGCTTTGAGACAATTGATCCTTAACCGACTGGTCTGTTTGACCAGCTGTGAATGTCATGGCGTTCATAGCATCAGGAAGTTTGGCGACTGCAGATTGGGCTTGAGCAAGCATATCAAATTGACGACCCATTGCTTCGCCAACCTTAGATCCTGAACCAATCCCCGCCTGATTCAATGAGGCAAACGCTTCTTCTCTTAAGCCAGCCAAGTCTCCACTGGCATCACCCATACCTAGATTCTTAAGGGAGAGCTCTAGCTTATTAATAGCTCCGCCAAGTCTGCTAGATCCAGTTTCTAGACTCTTGACAAAGCTCTCTACAGCACCGCCGGCCCTATTAAAGACAGAGGTTACAATCATTTGATCGTACATCGCTTTCGCGGCAGCCTTCATGGCTTGTGCTACATTAAATGCTGCCTGTGCTGCGTTTTTAACTTCAGCTGCATTGCCCCTATAGGCATCTGAAAGTTCTTGAACCATCTTATTTAACGTCGCTTGATCAGCAGCGCCTTGTCCAGCCGCACTAGCAGCCTGCAGGACTCTTGCATTAAGCTCGTTGACTGCTTTCTTTCGTTCGTCTGGATTGATTATTGCATCTGCTGCTTGCATACCGACCTTTACTTTGTCAGCAAAGTTGGTCGCAGCACCAACAGTCATTGTTCCAGCCTCTACAGATGTTTTTACTATTTCATCCAAAGTAGTAGTTAAAGAGGCCAATTCGGCTTTGGCTATTTTTTCTCGTTTTTCCCTTCTTTGCCCCTCTTCATCTCTGAAGAAATGCGCTATTGCCGCACCACCAATGGCACCCATCGCAGTACCAAGAGGCCCACCCATAGAGCCAATCATACCGCCTATAAATGCACCTTGGCCCATTGACGCCATGCCCTCCATCTGTACACTTGTGTCAATCATGCCTCTTGCAGTATCAAAGTTTTCAGTTTCGATGGCCTTGTCCATAATTGAGTTTACATACTCTGAAGCTGCATCTGCCATCATTTGGAAGGCCATGACACCGCCGTTGACCATTCTATCAAGTCCAGCTCCGGCTTTATGTAGCTTATTAGCAAATGTCTTGAGTGAATTACTAGTCGCTTTAAGTGTGCCAATTTTTTGTTTTTCGCCCAAAATTGTTTGGCTGGTAGCTTGCTGAGCCGCTTTCTCCACACTCATTCCCTGTTTAAGGGCTTGGCCAAAGGCGTTGATAAACACCGTTTTCTGCTTCACAGCCATCGCATGATTTTTGATATTTGAAACAGAATCCCTCATAGCCCTATTGAATATCTTGAAGTCTTGAGGATTGAGCGAGCTCTTCATTGTGGATTTTAATGCCATAAACTCAGGCATTAATACCTTAAGGGCTTGCTGTGTAGTCTTGCTAGTGTTAGACATGGTAGCTGTAACACTATTCAGCTTCAACATAGACTCTGCGTTTTTAACAACTGACTGAGTTAACTTGAGTTCTGCTTCAGTCAAAGTCCTAGAAGCTTTCGATGAGTTTTGCTGGGACTTGGCAGATCTTTGGGCTTCTTTGGTTTTGAGCGCATCCGCCTTTGCAGACTGGATTCCCATTGCGGCTTTCTCTTTGTCTGCAGCCACAGCAACCTTGACATTGTTGCCGTAACCCTGAACCTGTTTGGCAAAGAATTTTTGAGATTTTCCTAAGACTATATATGTAACTAACCCAAGTTTAATAGCATCCACTAGGAAGTCAAACTCTTCCTTGAATTCTTGCACTGCAGGGAACATCTCTTTAAACATGTCTATCAACATCGGCAAGACTGCCATTGAGACACCTGCTGCGACACCTCCGCCTAAAGCAAAGTTTTGTACTCCGCCAACCGGGCCACCACTAGCAAACCCAGTGACTCCCTTTTTATTCATCCGGTTTAGGTTAGCAGCGCCAATACTACTGGCCGCTTTCTTATTAATAACAAACTCACCGGGAGTAAGCATAGCAGGGACTGTATCTGTAACAGAGCCGCCACGAGCATAACCTCTAATAGGGCCACCAAAGAATAATGCATCTTGTGCAGCATTAGCGCCTTTTTTGTTAGGTTGCTGGTTTGCCTTCTCATCTTCCATTGCCTGAACTACTTGAGCATAGCTTTCCTGCATCAGTTGCCCTTGGGCCTTTTTCATAAATTCTTTGTTTTCTACGCCAGAGGTTTTTTTCTTACCCTTGCCCGCGCCGCTTTTTCTATACGCCCTAATCTTTGCGTCTAAGTACGCATACCCGTTAGCCAAGCCGCCATAAACGCCTGCAAGGTTCTTTGGAACCCCTTCCTGAAAGTCAAATGGAGCAGTCGAATCTCCGGCAGTGCTCAGCGGTTTGCCACCTAGAGAGTTAATCATTTCCTCAAACATAGTGCCTTTAAAGCCCTCGTTGATAGCATCATAATAGTCTTGCGAGGGGTTGAATTTTGGCTTTTGGCCGGGTACGTTTATTGCCTCAGCAAAAGCCTGTGCTCCTGTTTCAACACCTGCAGTGACTCCAGCTTGTATAGATTCTTCAAACGCCTTGTTTTCATCAGGCCCTACACCTTCAAATGCGGTTTTAAATTTGAACGAATCTCCACCCATCGCTGTTTTAAGTTCCGCTTCACCCGCGTCTATTACCGCAGTGGAATTTAGAGCTCCTTGTGAGATTGCCTTGGCCTTGTCTGATAAACTATGGGCGCCAACTGGAGAACCCGCTGAAGGCTTTTGTGTAAATACATCGCTAAGTTTTACAGTGGCATCACCTGTTGATATTGGAGTGATGTCTGATACCATTATACCCGCCATCCCTGCTTTGGCAAAGGGTACTTTTCCGCCTAGAGCATAACCTTTGGTGTTCATGGCTGACAGCTTTTGAGCGCCTATTTTTTTGACGCTAGACTTTCTAATGACAAACTCGCCGGGCGTCAGCATAGCTGGTACAGTATCCCTGTTCCCAGTGCCGGGAACCATACCACCACTAGCAAAGGCTCTAGGCCCTCCTCCACCTTTTAGTCCGCCGCCAAAGCCTGCAGCAAAGCTAGAAAGTCCACCAAATAATTTTATAGCACCTATAGCCGTTATAATAGGTAGAATATCTTTAAGTATACTAGCTACATTAATAAGAGCACTAGCAAGATTCATGGCGCTTTCAGCCATAAATTTGAATACAGGCGAAGATGTTAAACTACGAACTAGCTCATTAAATTCTTCTTTTAGAGCTGTCAGTCTAACTAATAAAGAACCTTGTGCTGTTGCCGCATCTTCAGTCAAAGAGTTTGTACCTGCCATTGCGGCTTGCAGGGCTTCCTGAGATACTCCAAACTGAGTCAACAATGGAATTATCTTACCAATTTGCCTAAATCCACCAAGCTGTTCAGCTATCTCGATGAACTTTAGGTCTCCGGCTTCCAGAGTAGACAGGGCCTCACTAAGCCGCCTAATCGCCTCGTAAGGGCCAACAAACTTACCTTCAGCATCGGTAAGACTGATACCAAGATCCTGTAGATACTTTATAGTAGTGGGACGTTGGATACGTGTAAAGATGGTTCTAAGACCAGTGGCTATAGACTCTGCCGACTCACGAGTGGTCGCTCTGACCGAGGTAAATAGCGCAACCAATTCGTTTAGATCACCGCCGGCAGCTTTGAAGACACCACCAGTACGACGTATAACAGCGATCAAGTCACCGGCTTCAACAGCAAACTGTCCAGCAACAGCATTAATAGCACCAAGCTGAGCCTCCAAGGCTCCAGCGCCCTGACCAAACTGATTGAAAATAGCAATAGCACCTTCTGCCGTTTGGGTAATGTCATCAAACGTTGCAGCGAGTGCGGATTTTGCAAGCGCCTCAAGGGCAACTTTTGCTTCTGTAGCGGAAAAACCTGCCTGAGCAAGTACTCTAGAAACTTCTAATAGCTTCTGAGAACTGACACCTAAGCCAGTAGCAAGTTTAGATATTTCATTTGTTAGAGCGCCTAAATCTTTTACTGCAGTACCAGTAACTTGAGCTACTTTGATGAGCTCTCTTTCAAAGTTCAATGCTTCACTTACAGCATCACTTAACCCTCTGGTGAACAAGCCAACAGCACGGGTGGCGATAGAGAAAGCAGCAAACCTCTTGAATGAAACGGCAAAAGAGCGTCCCATAGCGGCTGCTGCGTCACTAGCCTTTTTAGTGTTCTTAGCCAGCGTGTCAACATTCTTCGCGGCCTGCTTTGCCGTCTGGGCCTTGACCTGAACATTAACATTGTTAAGCTGGTTTTGAATCTGTGTAACTACCTGCTGCGTGTTCTTTGGTGCTTGCAGCTGTAGTTGTGCAGTCAATACAAACTTTGACATATTTAATTACTCTAGAATAAGGTGACTACACTATCTATTTACTTTCCGTTGTTTTAGTTTCTTTTTCTTCTCCTTTTTCTTCGACCTCTTCTGGCTCTTCTTCTCCCCGTATTACTACTTCTTCCCCTGTCTCATCGTCTATATAAACAACTTGGGGGATGTAAGTACCATCTTCAGAGAGTTTATTGCCTCCTTGGTCAACTCTATTTCCTTCTTCATCTTGATACCAACCTAGATTGTTTATTCTTCTACCATCAAGGTCAATCAAGTTTCCTTCTTTATCAACCAGACTGAGCTCTTCATTTACCAGACCAGCAGACTTAAGGAATCTATTTTCAGGCAAATTAGCCTCAAAATCACTATCAAGAGCATATACCATCTCCGCTAAAGTCGCAGCAGCTGTAAATGCCAGCACGTCATCCGCAGAATTTTGGTACGATTCTAAGGTATTATACACTTTATTCCCATTTTCATAAAAAGTACAATTAGCCACCAAAAAATCGAATTTTGCGTTGTCTGACAGTGCTTCAGCCGTATTACCCTCAAGCGCAATCCTTTGAGCAATATGGTCTCTTAGCTCATTTCTTTTCTTTCTCATGTCAATGGCAAAGTTCTTGGCCTCAGACAGCTTCAACTTCTTCTTCTTATTAAGATATAGCTTCTTTTCTAACTCAGCAATTTCACTCGTGATATCTTTTTCTTTTTGCTCTTGCTCTTTGCCCCAGATACCTTTTTCCTTAAGCATCCTTTGTAGCTCTGGCTTAGTCATCACTCCGTCTTGGATGCATTGAGTCCAGACTGTTGCACCAATTCTTTGAGCTTCTGAGTTAAGTTTATTTGTTGGCCTTATGACTTTAATTTTAACAACTTGTCCGTTATCCAATTTAACTTCTACTAGTTTTTCTTTTTCCCTTGGCATTATTCTTCACCTTCCTTTAATACTGGTAAACTCATAGTATATCTATTCCACTCTACGTCATATTGTGCCAATTCAGCATCAATATTTCTAGACTGGGTATTTCCTTTGTCTAGTATTTCTGACCTTACTTTTTGGTAAGTGTCCCTCATAAAAATTTGCTCTTGCGTTAGGTCTCCTTGATCATTTGTCCATAAAAACCCAAAGTGTTCCTCTATGCTACTTAGAGCCCCAATCATAGTAGTTTGAATTTTCTTCTTGACTATCTTTGAAAGTCGGTCTCTTGAGTCCACTTTATATTTTTCTTCTCTTTGTTTCTTGTAGTCTGATTTAGCTCTTATTAAGTTCTTGAAATCTTCCATATTCCTCTACCTTTTAAATTTGTCCTTGTACATTTGGTTGCTCATCTGTTGCAGTTTAAGTTGCGAATCTCCAAAGTTCTGATCAAGAACATTGCCTTCTGAGGATTTTAACTGCGCAAGCCTCTGTTTTTTTGTCATCGCTGCTTGTATCGAATTCATAGACTCGATACTTTCGGCATCTTCCTTGTTACCCGCCATCATAAATACTTCGCCTGCACCAGCTATTTTAGGATTTGCTTGCCCAGACTCAAAAGCGTTTTTCTTCTTTTCTTGCTCTCTTTTCCTTCTTTGAACAATAAACCAACCATCTAGAACATCATCATCCTCTATAACACTATCGTCAGGCGAGTCAGGTGACTCATTAATATTGTCATACATGACTGACCATATCGCTAGATTTTTTTGATCTATAGTTAGGTCTCTATCTTTGTTGTCAAAAAGGGAGAAGCCGTGCTCCCTAACTGACCAAGTGGAACGCCAAGGCTCACTTCTTGCCAACTCTCTTATTTCCGACTCCGGTAAAAAGTTAGATTGGTTAAAAGCTACCGCCTCGTCTAAAGACACCTCTTCAAAATCATAAGGATATCCATCTCTGAATGTACAATTTTTCATGAGCCATCTATATTGTTCCATCTTTGCCACGCCCTCACAGGTGTTTTCAGCAAAGGCGTTTTTTTGGGCTAGTTTTTTTGACATAGCCTTTTCAGCCGCTCGCAAATATCTGCGCGCACTTTCCCTTATATCTGTCTTGTGACGATTCTCAAACATCTTGACACGCAAAGTCTCTATGTCTTTTTTTATGCCTTCTATTTGTTTATCGTCTTCTTCTTTCCATAAACCTTGATCTATCATCCAATGAAGCATTTCTTCTTCATCCATCAATCCTTCATCGTCAGCTTTTTGATAAGCATCCTGAAAGATTAAATTAGACTCCAATGATTGCTTAAAAGTTGGAGCATAAACGAATAAGGTAAGACCCCTCTTTCTTATAACGTTTATTCCAGATCTGATCCTAGATATAAGATACTCCCGTCTATGTTGTTTCATCACAAAACCTCACAGCGGGAGTATTGAATTTCATATTGTTTCCTTCCTAACACCTTAGCCACTCGCTGTCCTAAATAGCTATCGCAAACTGTGGTGTCTGTTCCCGCGTATAAAAACTAAATACGCAAAAGTTATTCTGTGGGCATATAAGTATTGCCCCAGTTTGCTGGATAGCCTGACTGCGCTGCGGTGTAGTTCAAGGTTCCGCCTTGGTCGACTAAAGCTGGGTCACCACTATGTAGTACAGTCAAGTCATTAAAGTTGGTATAACTGTAAGAAATACTCACATTACCACCAGTAGCATCGCCACCACCATAGCTGACAGAAGACAGTCTATTTTTAGTACCTAAGTCAAACGCAATCGCTTGGTCTAGAGATATCACAATTTGTCTTTCTGCAGTATTGTTACCAGAAGCAGTAGTCTTCAAGTCACTATCATTAAACAGTGCTGGATCGCCATACTCGTAAGCACCAACAAAGTCACCGGAAGTAGCAATCATCTCGATTTCTGAGGTAACTTCAATTGGGAAACTAGTAGCTCTATAGTAAGGTGCTTTTCTTCCAAGCTCTAGGATGTCTTCTCTTGAGAAGTCAGTACTAATTGAAATACCCTGAAGGTGAACGCGAGGAGTACCATTATTGTCAGCATTACCTGCGGCAAGACCACTAATTCCGTGAATGTCTCCGGGAAGGATACTCTTTGCCAAGTTAACATTTTCACGTCTGACTACACCGCCAATACCAGAGGCTTTTGGGCCGTCTGATCCAAAACTGTTATTGCTGGGATTTAAGTCACAATTACCGTCTCTCAACCAATTTTTATGGTTTCCGACTAAGCTGACAGACTCAGTACCCATGCCATCAACTGGGATATTATAGCTTACTGAAGACAAGTACATTCCAGACATTTCTATCTGAACCTGTGGTTTTTCGTGATTTGGACTGCCCTGCTCTCCTACAAAGTCATAACCATCAGACCAGATACCTAAAGACACAACACAGCGTTCTTTAGATCTACCTACAAGACCGGGAGAGCTTGCCTTTGGGGAAGCCAAGTGGTAAAGCAGTGGATATCCATCCAGCACTTTTTCTACCGTCACTTCTAGGTCTGGGGTTCCTTCAATGTTTTCATAAATCTGAATCTGGCCAAGCTCAAAAGCCTGTTCCAAATTGAAGTTTGTTGTAATACCTACGCTCTGCACACCATGTGCTACCCTATAAGAAGTGGATGCGTCACCCAACCCCTTAAAGCCAACTACTTGGCAAGCGTAGAAAATTCTATTATTAGCTGTTACGGCCATTTGATTCTCTCCTAATTAGAAAGTTTACTATTGTATTATACACAAAATTTATACAGTTTGCTTTATTACTTCTGCTGTGAGTTTCACTATACCGCCATAAAAATTGCTATTGATTACCTCCATGCCCTGTACTGATGAGTTTTTTAACCATATTGAGTCGCCAGCGTGCTTATGTGCTAGCTCAGCAAATGTCAAAGCTCCAGAAACAGGAACACCTCTATAATCTATAGGAAAATCTCCACTAGCAGCAACAAAATTACTGTTATATGTGTAAAATCGTTTGTCATTTTGTAAAGATACTATATCTACAAGTTTATTCCTCGTAATTTCGTCCTCTGCCAAACAGTGAAATAATACATCTGTATTGACGAAAGATCCACCACCTAGTTGGTATCCAACTATCTGCCTTCTAGGTACGATTTCTATCGCAATCGCTGGAAGTTGAAGTCGGGCTTCTGGCGGCACGTCCCACTTACCCTTTGCGGGTTGTAAAAATTCTCCATTGGCGTCATAGGATCTATATTGAACCTCTTTTAACCAAGGAACACTATTAGCATAGACAACATTTATCCATTTATAACTATGTTCTACTTGCACTTTACTGCCAGTAGGAATTGGATTATCAAATACAACCCTACCATTAAAGTAATCTACATGATGAGCATAGCTACCAGCAGTCGTGGTAGGATAAAAAGTGTCATCTACATAAACTCCTGATACTCCCGGCTTAGCATTGTTGTCTCCCACTAAAGGCGCAGGAGAATAATCGACCCCACTTTGCCAAACCCAGTTACCTCTAACTCCTTCCCAACATTGGCCATCGGTATAATTTGGATTAGTAGCTAATCTAAGTCTACTATAATCATTACCGTCTGGCGAGGCTTCACCTAAACTTACGTTGAAGTAATTTCCTTTTTCTAGTAGAGCCCAATCAAAGTACTCCACTAGATTGTCTTGTATTTCATTATTAAGGGTAGCGTCTTTTATGTCGCTAAACCCTTTTAGATTTATGTTTGGTACGTCAGCCATAATTATCTTTCTAGCAACTCTTCAAAAATATCTCCGACTTCCTGACCTCTGCCTAGAAAAGATCTAGTTATGAAATTGTTTGCGGCTGTACCTGAGAATTGAGGCGGGACTCTCCACATTCCACCTTTACCCATTGTTCCTAACCCAGATCTACCCTTTCCGGGATCTGATATAAATTCATAGCCAGTAATAATTGGAGAAGATCCGTGAAACAATAACCATCTTAACCAGTGCAACACATCACCTTTTGACGTTGATACAAAGCCATTGGCCAGCGAAAGTAAGTTGTGCATAGCCGCAGGCTGGAACCTAAATTCAGCTGTTCCTCTCAGGGATTCATCAAATCTACTGTACTCAAATACTGTCGAGCTTTTTACCGCCATGACGATAGACTCTGCGATAGCTTGCCCTTCGCCTCTTCTGATCCCAAGCTCACCGGCCAGCGATCCACCGGAAGAAATTTCCTGCAGCTCCGGTGACACTCTGAGCCAGTACTCAACTTTGTCCATTGCTTTTTTATGGGCAAAGCCTTTGTTTTTCCTTATTTGGGAATTTATCCTTGACGCAATTGCCTTGTTTATTTTTTTCTCTATCGTTTTGATAGAATCAGTGAGCTCGACATACATCTTGGATATTGGTATATTTTTTGCCATGTTACACCCTTTCCCAAAAGCACGCAAAGTACCTATCTTGTTTTAAGCCCATTGGTATATGTTCTCCGGTTCTTTGGAATCTTAGCTCTCCATAGTCTTTAATTCCATTGTGGACTACTAGCTCTTTAGCCTTTAAAACTTTTGGAAGATCTGTCATCATTCCAATCGTTTGTATCGAACCATCTGGAACTACTATGTCACTACCAACTTTTACCCAAGATCTTGAATCCCAATAAACCTTTAATTTTATGTCCTCGGTTTTTTCTACTTCCTTAAGTACCGTCGTATCTCTCCTAAACGCTGGAACTCCGGGCCCACGTCTATGGGCGCTGATAGAGTTATGTGTAGGGAAGTTGTCATAAGAAGAAGAAATCTCTTCTACTTTCTCGATAAACACAAGTTGGCAAGTGACCCCAAATATTGTAAATGTAGAGTCAATCACCTCGAAGTACTTATCAAAGACACTTTGTGGTACATTAATAGCCATAGTTAACCTATTATGAATATGTATATGTTATTGTTAGTTCTGGATTATATGAGCCGGCAGACTCAAAAAAACGCACATCCCTATCTTTAGTCGAATTGAGATTCGGTTCATCTAACCTCATCATTAACATAATTGCATTTCCTGAACTCCA
>CEON01108693.1_pt1 | contig 16798 bp, 19 predicted proteins | sample 530291 | NCBI WGS metagenome assembly CEON01 (sample SAMEA2619888, study PRJEB7988) | marine metagenome | biome: marine biome (ENVO:00000447); feature: surface water layer (ENVO:00002042); material: "saline water (ENVO:00002010), including plankton (ENVO:xxxxxxxx)" | depth 5 m
GGCCCCTGAGAGCGCTTCAGAGCGACGTAGAGGGCCTGTATACAGTCATTACGTGTTTCCTGAGGTAGATTGGCTAGAAGTGGAGAAAGCGATAGTATCTTCCAGCTATAGTTGGATGGAGAATAGTCCTAAAGTCAAACTTCTACAACAATACATAGGCGTAACTGCTGACGGCATATATGGGTTAGGTACTTGGGGCGCACATAGAACCCACGCTGTAGATTTAGGTTTTATTAACCTAAGCTACCCTATACCGCCACAAAGCACTATTATTAAAGATGGTTGGGAGTGTCCTGAGTGGATGGATGTCGCTAGAAGCGCTGGCTGGCCAGAAGCACAGTTGCGTAAGCTATCTTATGTTATTTATAGGGAATCAAGGTGTGATCCTAACGCATTCAATGGCGCTGACCCTATAGGGGGTTCTTTGGGATTAATTCAGATAAACCGATATTGGTGTACATCAAATATTTATTGGCCTGATGGATATTTGCAGGTCAGAGATAGTGGTGTTACCACTTGCGATGACCTATACGATCCTTATGTAAACTTAAGATCAGGTTATCATATATGGGTAACTGAAGGAGGATGGAGTCCATGGGGGCTATAGTATCGCCTCGTAAGCTGTATAATATAGCTATGCAGTATTTTTATAGAGCTTCATTAGATAGAGTTGTTGATGGTGACACAGTTGACTTAAATCTTGATTTAGGTTTTAATGTTTGGCACAAAGTGCGTGTTCGGTTAAATGGTGTTAACACACCCGAGTCACGAACTAGAGACTTAGAGGAAAAGGCATTAGGTTTAGCTGCCAAAGACTTTGTAGTCGGTTGGTTGGACAAATATAACCATGTTTTTGTACACACCAAGAAAGACGCAAAAGGTAAGTACGGTAGAATCTTAGGTACAATTTACGGTGATGTGGAGATGATGCATTGTTTAAATGTAGATATCATTAGTTCTGGTCACGGCGTAAAATATGATGGTGGAAAAAGAAAATAAATGAAAAGATTTGGCAAGTATGCTTTTAGATGGCAGGCTAGCACACCAATTTTAGCAGTTTGTATATGGATTTTACCTTTTAATCCTTTTGTAAAAACAGTTATAGCAAACCTTGTGGGAGCTTTAATATTTTACAAAGTTGATCAACATATATTTAAGCATAAGTCTCACCCAAATAACACTTGACAAAGTAACCATTATGGGGTATCATACCTCTATGGAACAAAATCATAATAAAGAATGGCACACTACAGAGGCTACCGATACTCAGATGAGAGTAGACGATGAGGCTTTGCTGCGTGCTATAAATTTAATAGTAGCTAAAGAAGGTTCTTTCAGGACAGATGAGTCATGGGTTCATTTAGCGGTAGAGCCTCTAGTCTCTACTGGAGCTTTGAGGAGAGAAGGGTCTGTTATCTCAGTAGGTAACGACTTTGAAAAATCTTTAGTGGCAATAGCTGAAGTAGATGCACGATATCAAGAGACTTTAGTTTCTTACAGATCGTTAGTGTCTAGGAAAGCTAGCGAGTATGGAATTATTGATACAGATATTTATGATAAGTTAGCTAGTATTGAAAGCACTGATGAGAAGATAATGTTTCTCTGTGGCACACTGGCGGAAACTTCAGGTAAATTAAAGGTTGCTCTTGAAAAAGCTGACCTTCTAGAATCAAAGTTAAAAGAAGTAGATCTTTCTCTAACGATTTTAGAATCAATTTCGTATGATGAAGATGAGAATACTGACAGTTAATGCTAGAGTTTTACTGGCAGTGTTAGAGCATCCTGAGATGACGCAAAAAGAGATAGCGGATGTGTTAGGCATGCGTTACCAGCATGTTTGGCGTTCTCTGGATCGCTTAGTAAAAGAAGGTATACTAACAAAAACAAGGCATAGTAGGCGCACAATTTTTCATGCGGCTGAAGGTTTTGCCAATTTAGACGATATTAAGCGTTTAAAGGCTTGCCTTTTGGCCACAAATGTGCTATAGTGTAGTTAGAGAGTTTAGGAGAGGAATATATGGTTAAGCCAAGAGTGTTGTATTATGACATTGAAACGGCTCCAAACCTTGCATATGTTTGGGGTCAATATGAGCAGAATGTCATTTCGCATGAAAGGGAATGGTATCTTTTATGTGTATCTTACAAGTGGGAAGATGAGCGCAAGACACACGTCTGTGCGTTAGACGACTTTAAAGAAGCGTACAAGAAAGATCCAGAGAATGACTACCACGTCGCTAAGAAGATGTGGGAACTGTTTGATGAGGCTGATGTTGTTATAGCCCACAATGGTGATAAGTTTGACATGCGAAAGGCTAATGCTAGGTTTATCAAGCATGGCTTAGGACCACCTTCAAAGCCAAAATCTGTTGATACGTTGAAGGTTGCACGGCGACACTTCATGTTCAATAGCAATAAGTTAAATCATCTTGGCCAACATTTAGGATTGGGCGAGAAAGTTGATACTAACGGTTTTGAAACATGGGCTGGTTGTATGCGAGGTGACGTAAAAGCTTGGAAAACTATGAAGAAGTATGCTAAGCAAGATGTGGATCTTTTGGTTAAGGTCTATAAAGAGTTGCGTCCTTGGATGAATAACCATCCTAACTTGAATGTGTTTACAGGTTCGGCTAACTGCCCAACATGTGGGTCAAGTAATATTCAATACAGAGGATATCAGTATACTAAGGTTGCTACATATAGGCAATTCCAGTGTAATGATTGTAGAAGCTACAGTCGCACAAGGCTTGCTGAAAAGGTAGAGCGACCAGAGATTGTGCCATAATGAGCGACAACATAACTTTGTTTGACGAATGGTTGCACGAACAAGACATATTAGATGAGCCAGTACAAAAAGTTACGCTTGTAAGGTCTGACGATGAGTTTGCTGTATTCAGAGACTGGTTGTTCACTCACAAGCGCCCTTTAGCTTATGATATTGAGGCAACAGGTCTTGATACCTATGCACCCACTTGGGAAATAAAAAGTATTCAGTGGGGAGATACCTCAGAAGCTTTTGTTTTCATTTGGGGTGAGCCTTGGTTTCAAAAGTCAATAGACATCATAATGGAAAATACTGACTATAGGTTACTAGCTCACAATGCTGCTTATGACGCATTGGGCTTAGATAGGCATGGTCACGTTGATGCTATAGAGCTTCTAAAGCGAACATACGACACCAAGATTCTATCACACCTGGCCGACCCAAGAAGCCGTAAAGAAGGCGGGGTCGGTCATAGTTTGAAAGGATTGGCTGCTTTCCATGTGGATAAAAGCGCTCCTGATTCTCAGACTGCTCTCAAGAAAATATTTAAAGATAATGGTTGGAGCGATAAGGATGGTTGGAGATTGATACCTGCTACTCATCCTACTATGGTTCACTATGCAGGAATGGATGTTGTGTTAACTGCTAGGCTTTATCCAAAGCTAGTTAAAGAAATAAAGCGTCAAACTATGGGTCATTTAGTTAAGTATGAGCATCGTTTACTGCTGTTAGTTTCTGAAATGGAGCGACGTGGGATACGTATGGATGTTGAGTATGCAGAAAAATTAGTGCATAAAATGACGCAGGATGAAAAAGATAACATTGAAATTATAAAAAACTTTGGTGTTAATAATCATAATTCCACTAGAGATGTTGCAGCTGTGTTACAAGATATGGGAGTAAAGCTTATTGAAACTACTAATAGCGGTGCTCTTAAGGTTGATAAGACGATACTTAATAATATCATGAATGATACGAGCAATCCAAAGGCTTCCCAGTTAGCTTCTTCAATAATGATGGCGAAGAACAGTGCTAAATGGCGAGATGCTTATGTAGTTGCTTCTTTGGAAAATATGGATTCTGATGGAAGAGTTCACCCGAAGATAAATAGCTTGCATGCACGAACTGGTAGAATGTCTATAAGTCATCCACCTTTACAACAGTTGCCTGCTGGTAATGATGCTATACGTCGCATGTTTTTGGCTGAAGAAGGCTGTAAAATGGCTTCAATTGACTTTGCTGGGGTTGAGCTTAGGGTTTTAGCAGCTTTATCGCAAGATCCTGTTATGGTGGACGTTTTTAGAAACGGTGGTGACTTGCATCAAACGACTGCTGATAATGTTAATATCAGTAGAAAAGTGGCAAAAACTGTTAACTTTGCTAAAGTTTATGGCGGTGGGCCTAAAACTATTGCTAGACAAGCTAATATTTCAGTTGATGAAGCACAGAATGTTTGTGATCTATTTGATGTGACTTATAAGGGCGTTACACAGTTAGCTCACCAATTAGCTTCTCCTATAAAGAAGAAGGCAAGAAATTACGTTATAACACATTATGGTCGCAAGTTGCCAGTTGATGAACAAAGGCCTTATGCGGCTCTTAATTACTGTATTCAATCAACTGCAAGAGATGTTTTGGGTGAAGCTATGATTAGATTAGCTGATTCTGGATATTGGGATTATGCAGTTTTGCCGATACATGATGAGGTGTTGTTTTCTTTTCCTTCTGAAATGGCAGAGCAATTGTGCATAGAGGCAGGTGTTACTATGGAAACTGTTTTGAAAGATATCCATATATCTACAGACCCTGATCTGGGCGGTAACTCATGGGGTACGTTATATACAGACGGTGAACATGGCGAAATTGAGATAAAAAACGATGATCGTTTGCAATATGGTGATGAATCTTTGGTAAATCACCTAAAAGAGTCAGAATTACTGGCTTTTTAAGACAAAAGTTGTTTGTTATTTGCAAAAGTGATTATTTTCTGACAAAAGTTTGTTTTTGGACTTGACAAAGTAATTGCTTTATGGTATAGTAGGTTACGCCTTTTTGGTAAGGTTTTTAGAAATTAAAGGAGCAAAAGTGGAAAAAGATAATAGATATATACACTCTGAAAGGGAAGCTGCTAAGCGCAGGCACCCTGCTTATCAATCTAAAAAGAAAACCTCAAATAAGAAATTCAATGATGCCTTGTTGGATGCTTTAGCAAACTTCGGGCAAAAGGAGCAAAGCTAATGGCAGGATATGTAGAGAGTTCAAAGCACAAAATTCTAACGAGAGAAGAAGAGACAGTGTTAGGGCGTGCAGTTATACAAGGAACTGATGCCCAGAAAGAGCTAGAAGAGCTTGAAAGCTCTGATGATAAGCTAAATATAGCTCATAGGAGAAAGCTCCAAGCCGCTATAAAAGAAGGTAAAAGAGCTAAAAACACCTTTGTTGAGCATAATTTAAGGCTGGCTATGGATACAGCGGCCAGGTATGCTAGGTCACAGACTCGTATGGAGTATGAAGATTTGATACAAGAAGCCACGATAGGCCTTATGAGGGCTGTAGATAAGTTTGACCCTGAGCGTGGTTTTAAGTTTTCTACCTATGCGACGTGGTGGTGTAGGCAATCATGTCAAAGAGCTATTGCTAATAGCGGTAGAGCTATACGTTTACCTATGCACGTTGAGTCAGATGTGAGAAAGCTTGCGGCTGTTGTTGAAGAGTTTGAATCAAACGAGGGCGGTTACACTAGGAAAGATCTAGCGTATTTTCTTGAATGGGATATGGAAAAATTAGATAATGTTTGGTCGCATATGGAAAATACTAGGCTAGAGTCTCTTGACAACGCTGTTGCAGAAGGAAGCGTATTACAGCATGTTGACACTTTAGTTGATCCAAATGCTATTGATGTAGCTGATGCTGGTATGGAAGCTAGCTTTGCGCAGTCTATCATGAAAGCTTTATCAGTTTTGCCTGAAAGAGAACTGCAAGTTCTTGTGATGCACCACGGTCTTGATGGTCATGAAAAGCCTTTAACTCTCCAAGAGATAGGTGAAAACATGGGGCTAACGAGAGAGCGAGTGCGTCAGTTAGAGGCTAAGGCAATAGCAAGACTAAGGCATCCTGCGTCTGGCGTGGCTTGGGCTTTTAGTTTTGAAAATATGGAATAGTCACAGGTTGACACGGTTAAATATAAGGAGTAGAATATACCTATGAGTGATAACAACATGAACATAGATCCAAATCTAGTAATCAATGAATTGCTAGATCAAATAAAGCAACTTACTGCAGATAAAGCTTTGCTTCAGGCTGCTGTAAATCAGCTAACTGCTGCTATAAACGAAATGCAGAGTCATCCTGAAGAAGTTGCAAGCAAAAGCAAGAAATCATCAAGTAAATAGAACCTCTGTATCTAAGGTATAATATCTTTAGAGACTAAAGGAGGCTTGATGTCTGCTGGAGAATATGATATAATTTGTGAACAAGGCGCTACTTTTTCACGCACTCTTACGGTTAAGGATAGCTCTGGTACCGCTAGAAACTTGAGCTCTTTTACTGGAGCAATGCAAGTTAGGAAAAGAGTGACTAGTACTGACACGCTGGTTGAGCTTACAACTTCTAATGGTAAGATGACTTTGAACGCTTCTGGAGAGATATCTTTGTCGTTGACGGCTGCTGAGACTGCTGCAATAGCGTCTAGTGGCGTGTATGATTTAGAGATAACAAGCGCTGGTGGTGTTGTTGAGCGTGTTGTTGAGGGTAATTTTAATTTGATACCTGAGGTAACTAGATAATGTTTTCATATGATAATGGTGTTCTTGCTGATGCCCTGTGGGAAGAGTTAGCAGAGACAAATAAAAAGGTTGTTGATTTACGATCTCAATTAGCGGTGGCTGTAAAAACGATTGAGATGTTGCAAGCACAGAACGAAGACCTCAGAGCTGTGACAGACCAAGAAGAGCCTGTTGAGCTTGAGTCGTGACTGAGTTTGAGTGGAATGTTGATGGCCACAGGATGTTGCTGTGGGTTGAGAAATCAATTCTCAAAGTAACTGCAGAGATATGTCCTTTTGCGAACGATAAAGAAGCAGCTTGCTATCATGAAGGTATAGATGGGTGCGTCTTTACATATTTTGTACAGAACTATGGGTTAGAGACTAACTCTGGAATAATTCCGGCTGAGCACTCTGTGGAATGTGCTTGGGCAATGAGTGGATCGCCGTGGGATATTGACCTAGTTCAGTTTTCTATTATACCTGTAAATGACCCTGCCTTTAAAGATTGGTATTCTTCCGTTACGGCAGAGTCTAAGTAGTAGCAGAGGGGGTCCTTTTTACGGTAGAATGTATATGAAGGTCTTTTTTTGGAGGAAAATCAATGGCGGCTCAATTTGTTTTATCATACCCATTTCGTATTGATTTAGAAAACAACCGTTTCGCTACAGTTAACAGTACTACTGATACTTATAAAGCTGAGCAAGTTCAGGGATTTTTGAGAACAGAAAAAGGCGAAAGAACCATGTTCCCAACATTTGGGATAGAAGACCCTGTTTTTAATTTTTTTGATGCAGGAGAATTCTTAGATGCTTTTAATGAGTACTACACTAACATCAAAATTGATGAGATAGATATAGTAGAAACTTCAGGTAAAGTTACAGATGTGATGGTTTCATTCTTATAAGGAAATAAAATGGCTTCCCCTGATGTAAAAAAATACACTGACTTAACTGTATATGACAGTAACGCTACAACCTCACTAAACACAATACTTGCTGCTGCTCGTACTTTGCTTCCTGATTGGAACCCGCAAACAGGTCAGATTGAAGTTGCTTTAGCTGAAGCCATAGCAAATAGATCGTCGGAAGTTATTTTTGCTATAAATAGACTTCCTGGGGCAACTGTTGAAACTTTGCTAGAACTTTTTGGTTTAACAAAAATTACTGGTACTCAAGCAACTGCTACTGTTACTGTTTCTGCGTATGGCAGCCTATCGCTTCCTGTAGATACAGAAATGCTTTATTTTGCGTCTGGAACTGGAGTTGGGTACGTTTACAAAACTAATTCAGAGGTAAATCTAAATCCTGCAAAAACAGGTGGTGTTTTGACACTTGCTAGTTGTACAAATGGGAGCTATGCTGCTGGAACAACTTTTTCAGTTACAGTAAATAGCGTAACTTACACTTATGCGGCAAATGATGCTTTCACGGTTTCAGGTGGAGCCGCTACTGTACCTGTAACCGCAACGGCTTTTGGCGTCAACTACAATGATGTTGCCCATGGTGGTGTAGTTCCAAATGGTAGTGCCAGCTTTACAAATACAAATGTTGGTGGTACAGGAACCGTTACTGCTGGTACAGGTGATACGAACGGTTTAATAAACGGAGCTGACGATAATGTTACAGTAGCTGTTACTGCTGACGCTGTTGGAAGCACATTTAACCAATCTGTAGTAGGTCAAACACTTTCACTACTTTCGGATTCAGCAAACTTTAAGTCTGCAGAATTTGCAACAAGCCCTACTGGTGGTACTGACGTTGAAACGGACACTGAGTATTTTGATAGGGCGATAAATTTATTGGCTAGTTTTACATCTGCTTCTACTACTGCTTCTCAACTTAAGTATTTTGTTTCTGCTAACAAAACATACGCTAACCGTATTGCAGTTTTTAACCGAAGAAGATACAGAGACAGAGACACTACAGCTGATTCTTATGGTTTCCACAACGGCCACGTTCTTGTAGCTGTAGGAGGTAAAGTTTCTAATGCATCTAGCGCTTCTGATGAGGTTAAAGTGTCCTCAGCTAACTTGGCGGATTTGCACACTGATTTAGCGCAGGTAGTTCCTGCGAGCTTATCTGTAGATGTAATGTCAGCAGAATTAGCAGATGTTGACGTAACGGCTACTGTTGTTAAAAAGTCAGGAACGACTGCTGCGACTGTTAAGACGGCAATTGAAACTGCTTTAAAAAATTATTTAGATCCTAATTCTTGGAATTGGGACGATAACTATGTTAGAAGAAACGAGTTAATATCTTTGATTGATGCTGTTGATGGTGTTGATTATGTGAGCTCGCTGACAATAGGTGGCGACTCTTTGGTCGGTACAAATAATATCGGTTACACTGGAACTACTGGTGGGGCTAAAACTACTGTTAACTTAGATTTGGCTGGAGCTACTAACGCTACTTACGCTGTTGGAGAAGCTACAGTTTACTATGTTGACTCTACGACTGATCCTGATAGCCCTGTTGTCTACGCTTATGTTAACACAGAATCAATAACTGTTTCTGGGGGAGCTGCTACCAACAAAGCTTTCCAAGCAGTAGCAAACGGACTTGATTATAATAATCAAACTAATGGTGGTAAGCTACCTGATGGCACTGGAGGATCTGGTCCAAGCTTTACTGGCTCTGCTGGAGATCAAGGCGGAACTGCCACTGTTAATTCAGGATCAGCTTTATCTGGTGGGGTTAACGACTCAAGTCAGTTTATAGCGTTATCTGGTTCAACTCTTGTTTCAACTGATCTTGTTCTTAAAAACCTTGGAACGCTAGTAACTTACGGTACATTAAATATTACGGTGACTTGATAGGAGGAAAATATGGCTGTTAGAAGCGTTAATCTTTTCTCCACGACCCAAAGATTGTTTGGTTCAAAGGACAGCATCGGCGATGATGTAAATGGTGGGTGGTATTCGGAAAGCGGAACCTTTGCTACCATGACCTTAACTTTATCTGGCTGCAACAATGGAACGTATACTGATTCAGCTGATAAAAGGTTCACTAAAGAAATTAGCGGTGTTACTTACACCTTTACTGCTAATGCTGATTTCACAGTTTCTGGTGGAGCAGCTACTGTTGCCTGTACAGCATCGGAAAGAAAGAAGTCTTACAACGACACAAATAACGGTGGTCTTATAACTGCGTCAACTACTTTTACTGGTAGCACGTCTGTCATGGGAAGCGGTACTGCGACTGCTGGGGCAATAACTGGTGGTTCTGACAACACCATTTTATTCTTAGCTGAAAAAGTTGCTCCGTATAATGTTTATGTTCCTGGCAATGATAGTTATAAAGGTAATTCGCTTGGACTTCTTTCACCAAACACTAACCAATTGGTGATATATTCTCCGGTGGTATCCTGTGAGCCGAGTAGGACCTATGATTGTTCTTTTACGCTTGGGGTTTCCAGTGTGGGCTCAATTCTAATACAGTCGGAGTTGATCTTTTATGAGGCACTCGGTGGGTCTGCTTTACAAATTGATATGCCTGGATTGAAAACTAGTACTCAAAATGAAACTCTTACTAGATTTGCTCATAAAGCTTTTTCACCATCAAATGGAAACTTTGTTCAGCAGAAGTTAACTATAAGCGCAGCAAGCGGCAGTTTGTCTGTTGGAGATTATTATGCATTATATGATCCTGTTATTGGAGATGTTTCGGTAAAAGCTCGTGGTAATGTAGGTAAAATTGTTTATGCTGATTTGCCACAGTTTATGCGGCTTGATGACGAGAATATAGTAAACTTAGATTCTGGTTCTGGAAGAAACTTAACTACTGGAACGCTAACTTTAGCAAGCTGTGCGAATGGCACTTACCCAGCTGGAACAGAATTTTCTGTAGTTCAAGGTAATGTAAATCTTAAGTATGAGTCTACAGGAGAGTTTACAGTTTCTGGTGGAGCTGCAACTGTAAAAGTTATAGCTAAACGTGAGGGTGTAGGCTTTAATGATGTTGCACACGGCGGTATTTTACCTAATGGTAGTGCTAGTTTTTCAAATACGAATGTTGGAGGAACTGGAACAGTTACTGCTGGGACTGGTGATGTTAACGGTTTCATAGGAGGATCTGACGGAAATACACAGAGACCGTTCCCACTTAGAGGATTTGTTGATTGCCTTACTCATGCTATTGAAATAGTTTATGATTCGGCAAGAAATTTTGACTACATCCACGCAACAGAAGGAACATTAAGTAAATCTACCTTGACTGACCCACTGACTGCTCCTGCCGGATATTTAACTTGGTTGGCATCCATAACAGGAACTACTCTGCTGTCTTCGGCTAGTGGTTTTACTCCTTGGACTGCTTTAGAGTCTTTTCAAGCTGCTGGAACTTCAACTCCTGGAGAGTGGGCTGACTTGGAAACACTGGCTTCTTGGAATGTTTTGCAGGCTTTAGATCCAGACTTTTTTGATACTATATCTAGTTACAGGAATCAGATAAACACAGGTTTTTCTGGGATTCATGCTGGCAAGAAATTAACAATTGATAACTTCTTGCAGACTTTATTGGAAACGGAAACTCCAGCTAACCATGTTTCTATTGTCCGTAAAAATGATTTTAATAACCCTTTCAAACTTCAAACTTTAGTTGATCCAGCTGTTGACCCAGACGTTGGCGGAACGTTAGTTTCTGATGCAGTTTCTAACGGCGCCCCTGCTGGAGCTATAGCTAGTTCAACTAACAATGTCATTGATGCTGCTGATGGTTCTTACGATTTTACTGCTTTGCTGAATTCTACTACTGGTCAGGGTAAACAAGTTTTAGGTGATCATTCTGCTGGGTCTTCTGCTCCACACAACTACAGAGAGTTTATTGACGACAGGGATGGCTTTAACAGAAGCATTCTTTTAACGACTACCACGGGTAACCTTGGTGGTGGAATAGGAACTTCTCAATATACTGGAAACAAAGTTTATCTGTATGGAGAATCAGGCAAGTTAACTGTAGCTAATGATGCAACCTTTAATCTTGGCGGAGATGATACAGCTGTAGACATAATTGTTGAGTTAACAAACTTTACCCCTTTCGCCGCTTCTGCTTGGACTTCTAACAATACCGCTACTAGTGGTCAGCCAGATGATTGGTTTTTAAGAGAGAAGCGATTGCTAGTTTGTGGAACTGATACCACTTCTAATCACAACGATTGGGCTTTCTACATTGTTTCCGGTCACACTGCTTCCGCTGATTCCAAGATGCGATTGCTGTGGATTGAAGGTTATCGTGATGAGAACGAAACTAACTATGCGTACTCTTCTGAACTAGATATGTCAACCATTCAGCAGTACGGTCCGGTTGTGTTTAGGGTAAGCAAGTCGGCTTCAGATGTTGTTACGTTTTATGCACAGTCTTCTTTGTATGATGATTGGGCATCAAATGCTTTGACATCTACACCGAGCACTGCAATAACTCCTTCTTCTCAAGCTGCCTCAACCGCAGGCAATGCGGGTATACAAGTTGGTGGAACACTAAGCAACTCGCTTTGGTCTGATGCTTCTGCGCTACCTGCTGCTTTTAGTAGGGTTATGGTAAACAACGCTGTGTTTACATTTACTGGTTCTGGTTCTACAAGTAGTGAAAACCATGCTTATGTTGATGGTGATGGAGTCAACGACTTTGGCAATACATCGTATACGCCGTTGTTAGACATTGACCCAAGCAAGGCTTCTGCTGTTTATGCAGAAAGTTTTAATGCTACAAAAACAGTTAGCGGAACAGCTTCAAACAAAACGGTAACAGTTGGTCAAGATGGCGTTGATAATGACGTTACCCTTGTTGCCATGGAGCCTGATGACACACATGGAAATCTATGGTACTTTGGGTCTCAAGATACGCTGGCTGTTTCTGGATTGCCTTCAGCTTCTTACAAGATCAGAATAACAGAGTACGATGATTCTGATGGTAGCGTAAACAACTACATTGATATTGGCGCTGCTACGGCCACTACATTTTCCTTTGCTGGAGGAACATATGGCGATAAAACAATTTTCTCTATAGATGTTGTTACTGCTGCAGGAACCTACGGAACTAACGGAGCTCAGTCTTCTAATTCTGTTGCTTACTTTAGACCAGACACAATTGGAGCAGCAGCTAATCCGCTAAGCGCTACAGGAACAGATAACAAGTCCAAGACGTGGACACTGACTAGGGCAACCGCTAGCAACTCCACGAACTGGATACCAAGCCAAGCTATTGACAAGTCTTTCATTCAACCGTACAAAGGTAAGTTCACCACTGCTGAACCGCCTGCTATAGAATACTACACTCCTTTCTCAGTTGCCATGCAGATAAAACGCTGTTGGACGTCTTCTGGTACTGGCACAGAGCATAACATATACTCGCTTTTAAATGGGTCTAATCAAGGATTAAAAATATTTTATGAAGATGCCACCCTTAAAGCTGTTTTCACTGATGGCACGGCTTCAGAGACAGCTACTTTTACTCAAACTTCTTTTGGGGGATGGGATAACGTAGTAGTGCAAAGAGATCCTAATGTTGGCTTGAGCATATATGTCAATGGCACTCTAGCCGAAACAGCAACTCATAATGCTACTATAGTTCCATTTTCTGCTAGCACTAACGCAGCAACTTTCAGTGAGGGTACTAACTCTCAGTACAACCCTTGGTTCGCTTTATCTCAGTTCGCTTTCTACAACAGATTTTTATCTACAACAGAAATCGCTCTGCTGAACACTCAATTAACATAGTACAATATATTCAGAGGAAAGGATTAAACCAAAATGACAGCAAGTGCATCAACTCGTTTAGGAATTTATACTTGGACAGCAGGAACTGACGCATTTACACGCTCACAGATGACTGACTCAATGAGTGCTTTGGAATCAAAAGCTGCTGGCTTTGATCAAACAGGTACTCGCCCAACCGCTGGAGCAAGTTATCAGGGATTCTTTCATTATTCAAGTACTGACTCTAGCGTGGGTACTTTGTCATATTGTAATGGTACTGCATGGTTTGATATTGGTACGTTTGGTACTAGTACTCCTACTGCTTTGACTGGTGCTACTGGTGCTGTTGGTACTGCTTCTACGTATTCTCGTTCTGACCACAGGCACGCTCTTGCCAGCGATTCTGTTACTACAGCCACGATTACCGATGCTAATGTGACGACTGCTAAGATAGCTGATGACGCTGTAACGACAGCAAAAATAACTGACGCTAACGTTACCACAGCAAAAATAGCTGATGATAACGTGACCACTGCTAAGATAGCTGATGACGCTGTCGGTGCTGACCAGCTAGCGGCTAACGCTGTTGTTACTACTTCTATTGTTGACGATAATGTAACCCATGAGAAGATAGAAGAGTCTGTTGCTAGGTCTGTTTTGGGTGTGGCAGGGAATGCTGCGGCTCACGTAGCAGATATTCAGGCGGGCACAGATCATCATGTTTTGAGAAGAAGCGGAACTTCTATAGGTTTCGGAACGGTAGCCACTGATGGTATTGCCGACGATGCTATAACTCATGAGAAGATAGAAGAGTCTGCAGCTTTATCTGTTCTGGGTGTAACTGGAAACGCTGCGGCTCATGTGGCTGATATCGCTGCTGCTTCCGATCATAAAGTTTTACGTAGGAATGGAACTTCACTTGGGTTTGGTGCTGTTCATACAGATGGTATAGCTAATGGTGCTGTAACTGGTGTTAAGCTTGCTGATGATGCTGTAACTGCTGCTAAATTAGCTACTAACTCTGTAGGCGACGATGCAATCGCTAATTCTTCTGTTTCTTTTTATGCTCATTCTGGTAGCGCTAAAGATGGGTATAAAATCTATATTCAAGCATCTGAGCCAGCTCATGGCTTAGCGGGTAATCTTTGGTTCCAAACATAGGAGTTAGCTGTGGCAATTAAAAGGTCAACTGGCTCCGCATGGGATACAATTGATTCTGGTAAAGTCAAGGTAAGTGACGGCTCTACTTGGAAAGTAGTTAAGAACGTTTCTAGATCAACTGGTTCTGGTTGGGATAATGTTTACATTGGAACTGATGAGCGAACTCTTGCAATACCAGCTACTTACACTCGTTCTTTTAGGTCTTCCGCTGGTGGCTCTACTGGTGCTTGGATAACTAGTGGTTTTACTAATGGTGGTAACGCTTTACGTCAAGGAAAGTATGGCGGAAAGGGAGCTTACTCTCAGCTAACTACTGTACCTGCACCAGGCTCAGGTCAATACATTTCGGCTTGTTACCCTAACACGTATGGCTGGGTTGGGGTAATGCAGTTTAGTGGAAACAGCAGTGTAAGCGCTCCCATTTACGACATAACAGATGGCTGGGGATCGGCTGTCGCTTTAACAAGCACATCGTTGGCAGATGAAATGACGGCACGCCCTGCCATAAAAGGAACCCCGTCTCTTCACATACAAAGAGTTAACACTGCTTCAAATGCAGGTCAAACTGGTGGAGAGGGTTTTGCTACAGCTTCTGGAAACATTTATGTAGCAGAGTATAACGCTCTCATCACTTCATCCACACCGTATCTTAGTAATATATCTACATCTAATCAGCAAACATATAACCCAGGAGGAAGCTGGTTAAGTAGAGGTGAGAAAGTTGAAATAGACTTAAACTCTACTATCGTAACAAATATTAAAGATTCTCAAAAAAATCTGTGTGTTTATGCTGAGGTACCCACTAACACAAATGATCAGGGATTACGGAACCCTGACAATCATGGGTCTAATGGAACAGAATGTGCATTGTATCAAACTTCTGGTTTTGTTGCACCTGCCTCACAACCAAACTACGTTTGGTACTATGACTACTCAACAGGAATTGCTGATCCTTCTAGCGGCACAGTAAGCGGCCCTTGGATTGAAGTCCGACTAGACCTAGCATAAGGGGTTAGTTATGTGGGGTGAGTTCCTTAACATGACTGTGCCTGCCCTTGTAGGTTCAGCCGTAACGTTCTTTGGTCTCTGGGCGACTTTACGCAACCGCAACAAGCGTCTTGAGTTTGATATAGAAACAGCTCAAGACAGTGTATGGTTGGATTTAGTTAAGCAAAGTAGGATAGAATATGAGTTACAGAGAAAAGAAAATAATAGGTTACGGTACATAGTTCATCATTTGCAAACTGAGTTACAAGAGTTAGAAAGCAAAAATAGTGAACTTAAGCAACAGTTAAGGAAAGAGGCAAATAAAGATGGAAGACAATTTTAAGCCGTGGAGCGAACGAAACGACGACGATTCTGTTGATGATTTGATTGCCGCTTTTGCAGAAGCTATGCAAACTAATGATGGTACAACCATCCCTGCTGAAGACGTTGTTGATCGGGTTTTGGAAAAAGCTTGGGGAGAGACGGAAGATAACGGTGTCTTGGGTAATTTCGTATTCATTGGGGAAGTTATCTCACCAAAAGGCAATGGTCATCTCATGGTTGTCACTTCTGACAATCTGCCTCACTGGATAGCGAGGGGCATGATTGCTACCGCTGACGATCATCTGAGCTATGGGATTGAAGAAAGATGACAGCAGGTTTATATAACTTTACTTGTGTCAAAGGCTCTGCATTAGCTGTGGTGTTAAACATACAAAGTGTTGATACTAGTGTTGCAAACCTGTCTAGCTGGAACTCTAGGATGCAGGTAAGAAGCACCGTGTCTGATACTTCCACGATTATTGAGCTTACAAACTCAAATGGTAGGCTCGTACATAACAATGCTAATGGTACAATAACAGTAACCCTAACTTCTGCAGAGACAAACGCCTTGTCAAGTGGAGGTGTTTACGATTTAGAATTATATGACAGTAACACTGTTTTAAGATTAATTCAAGGAAACTTTAATTTAGTAACGAGTTAAAATGGCAGACAATACAGTACAAATAACAGAGATAGCTGCTAATACGGTTACGGCTACAGACATTATAAACTCGGTTACGGTTTCCGAAACTGACGCCAATTCAGTAACTGTTGTAGCGTCAACGTTTGTAAACGACTCTGGAGCTTCATCAAACCTTTACTATGGGGCGTCTGATCCTTCTTCATCTACTGGTACGACTGGTGACTTTTGGATACGGACTGACACTGGAGAGCTGTTTGGTCCTAGAACTGGTAGCGGTTGGCCAACTGATTCACTTCCTTTAATACCTAAAAGGTTTATTTTTACTCAAGGATCTGCTGCATCAAGCTGGGTAATTAGCCATACGTTAAATGGATATCCTTCTGTTACGGTGGTTGATAGTGCAAATACAGTAGTTGTGGGTGATGTACAATATAATAGTACGACACAATTAACGATAACTTTCGC
>CEON01043998.1_pt1 | contig 16797 bp, 24 predicted proteins | sample 530291 | NCBI WGS metagenome assembly CEON01 (sample SAMEA2619888, study PRJEB7988) | marine metagenome | biome: marine biome (ENVO:00000447); feature: surface water layer (ENVO:00002042); material: "saline water (ENVO:00002010), including plankton (ENVO:xxxxxxxx)" | depth 5 m
TCTGCACGAATATTGAGTACTTCGCTGAGTTAGCTACTCGGCATCTGGTTCCGGCGGGCACGGCTTATCAAGACTCGGCACTATATGCACAGTTCTATCATCAATATCAACGTAAGCCATTCTCACGCCTAATTTTTTCTGCATAGATGTACGCAACCGGTGTATGCGGAGGTTTGGACTTCGCCCCTTCCAGCCTTTAACCCTCTTCTTATCTTTCTTTGCGTCGAGTAGAACTACCTCTCCGGTTTCGGGGTTTATAATTACAAGGTCCATCGGGCCGAATGCAGCTAACGGCACGAATACATAATACCCGAGCCGTAGGAAGTGTTCTGTCAAAATTGCTTCTGCAATTCTTCCTTCCTGTTGGCGAAAGTCCATATATGGAAGTACCCCCCATAGGAGTCCCGTACCTCCTTGTATATCATATTTTGTGTGTTATAATAAAGTAACGGTTAACACCTGCGAAAACATAATGGTCTTACGTATAGAACCTGAAGTCGGCATACCTGTAGATTCTGATGCGTCCTATGATGACCTGAAGGACTACATTGATGCTGCTACAAATACCGTGAAAGAACTGTCCGAGCATGGGCTAGAAGTTGAACCTAGCCAAGAGGACAAGGACGTAGCCGCTAAACTTACGCATGCTTACGCTCAAGACCCCGAAAAGACCTCCAAGAAGGTAACACTTAAGAAGGCGGCAACACTTACCCCCGCTTCCTTGGTGTTGACAAACAATATCCTCACCGAATTTGGACAGCTAGTGGCTGAGAACGCGGCGCAGGTACGCCACATGGTCACGAATAAGCTGATTTTAGAGACAGATAACCCTGACCCACGGGTACGTATTCGTGCGCTGGAGCTTTTGGGTAAGATTTCTGATGTTGGGCTGTTCGCAGAGAAGTCAGAAGTGACTGTGACACACCAGTCTACCGAAGATTTGCGTCTGAAGCTGCGATCCAAGCTGGCGAAACTTGTAAATCCCGAGGATGACAACGCAGTTATCATTGATAGTGAGGTTATCGACGTTGCCGAAGAGCTTGGGGTCGATAAATGAGTGAACTTGGCTTCTCAGAGGTCGAAATAGAGCACATGCTCGCTAATTTAGACGCGTTTTCGCCCGAAGAAGTGGCTGAAATCGACAAATTAGTCGATGAACTGGACACTCGGAGGCGAAATGAGGCCGCATACACGGATTTAATTGAGTTTTGCAAGCATATGCAGTCCGATTACATAGTTGGTAAGCACCATCGTATGCTTGCAGACATGTTAATGGACATTGAAGGGGGTAATAAGGACCGTATTTGCGTGAATATACCCCCGCGTCATGGTAAATCACAGTTAGTTTCTATCATGTTCCCGGCGTGGTTCCTCGGACGTAACCCCAATAAGAAGGTTATGATGGTGTCACACACCACTGACCTCGCTGTGGACTTCGGTAGGAAGGTCAGGAACCTGATTAACACGGATGCGTATCGTGATATCTTCCCTACAGTCCAGTTGGCGTCGGACTCTAAGTCTGCGGGCCGGTGGAATACCAGCTCGGGTGGTGAGTATTACGCGTGCGGTATTGGTTCTGCCCTTGCTGGCCGTGGTGCTGACCTCTTGCTTGTGGACGATCCCCATTCCGAACAAGATGTCATCAACGGAAACTTTGAGGTGTTTGAAAAAGCCTATGAGTGGTTCACTTTTGGGGCGCGAACACGACTCATGCCGGGGGGTCGGGTGGCGATTATCCAGACCCGATGGCACATGGACGATCTCACCGGACGTGTTACCCGAGATATGGGACAGAATGAGCGTTCGGATCAGTACGAGGTAGTTGAGTTCCCGGCTATTCTGGACACAGAGAATAAGGATACCGGGGAGTTAGTGCAGAAGCCTCTGTGGCCTGAGTTCTTTGACATGGAGGCCCTTCTTCGCACCAAGGCATCCATGCCTGTCTTCCAGTGGAACGCGCAGTACCAGCAGCAGCCGACAGCGGAAGAGGCGTCTATCGTCAAGCGTGAATGGTGGTCGCGTTGGGGTGGTGAGCACGCTCCGTCGTGTGAGTATATTATCATGTCTTTGGACGCGGCGGCTGAGAAACACAACCGTGCTGACTACACAGCGCTTACAACGTGGGGGATTTTCCTTAATGAGGAAGATGGTAACCACAACATCATACTGCTCAACAGTATCAAGGACCGTCTTGAGTTTCCCGAGTTAAAAGACCTCGCTATGCGTGAGTATAGTGAGTGGGAGCCAGACGCCTTTATCGTTGAAAAGAAAAGCGCAGGTACAGCCATCTATCAGGAGATGCGCCGTATGGGCCTTCCTGTACAGGAGTATACACCACACAGAGGCTCCGGCGATAAATTGGCGCGTCTTAATTCTGTAGCAGACATTGTAGCATCAGGTATGGTATGGATGCCCAATACACGCTGGGCAGAAGAAGTTATAGAAGAGATTGCCGGGTTTCCATTTATGAGTCATGATGACTTGGTTGACTCTACTGTTATGGCCCTCATGAGATTTAGGCAGGGTGGATTTATTCGTTTGCCGTCTGATGAGCCAGACCCTATACAGTATTTTAAGCAACGTCGCGGCGGGTATTATTAAAGGATAAGCTATGGCGATTGAAAAAGGATTGTACGCCGCACCTGAAGGCATCGAAGAGGATGTTGAAGGGGAAGGTGCTGAGCTTGAGATAGAGATTGTTAATCCGGATATGGTGACTCTTGACGACGGTAGTGTCGAGGTTACGCTTGTACCCGGAGAAGATATCGAGCCTGTGTCCTTTGCCGCTAACCTAGCTGAGTCCTTGGATGACACTGTTCTTGCGCGCATCTCCAACGACCTTGTTGGTTATGTAGATACAGACATCGACAGCCGCAAAGACTGGGCGGACACCTTTGTTAAAGGTCTGGACGTTCTAGGGTTTAAGTACGAAGAGCGTACTGATCCGTGGGACGGTGCGTGTGGTGTGTTCTCTACGGTTCTTGCCGAGGCCGCTATTCGGTTCCAAGCGGAGACCATGAGTGAGACGTTCCCCGCTTCTGGCCCTGTAAAGGTCAAGATTCTTGGGGAGGAGAACAAGGAAAAAATTGAGGCTTCTGAGCGTGTCAAGGCTGACATGAACTACGAGCTTACGGAGCGTATGGTTGAGTATCGCCCCGAGCACGAACGCCTTCTGTACAGTCTTGGGTTGGCCGGTTCTGCCTTCAAGAAAGTATATTACGACCCAAACATCATGCGTCAGGTAGCGATTTACGTCCCGGCGGAAGATGTCATCGTACCATACGGAGCCTCGCACATTGAGAGCGCCGAGCGTGTTACGCATATTATGCGTAAGACCAAGAACGAGCTTAAGAAGTTACAGGTAAGTGGCTTCTATAGAGATATCGAGCTAGGCGACCCACAGCCGTTCCACACTGATATTGAAGAGAGAAAGGCGGAGGAAGGCGGCTACTCGATTACTGATGACGAGCGTTACAGCATCTATGAGATTCACGTCGATATGGTTATCGACGGCTTTGATGATTCTGATGATGAAGTTGCTCGTCCATACGTTGTTACCATTGAGCGTGGTACCGGCGCTGTTCTTGCTATTCGCCGCAACTGGAGTCCTGATGACCCGCTTATGCTTAAGCGACAGCACTTCGTGCACTACGTCTATGTGCCGGGATTTGGGTTCTACGGCCTTGGTTTGATCCACATCATTGGTGGTTACGCACGAGCGGGCACCTCCCTTATTCGTCAGCTAGTTGATGCAGGCACACTGTCTAACTTGCCGGGTGGTCTTAAATCCCGTGGCCTTCGCATCAAGGGTGATGACACACCGATTGAGCCGGGCGAGTTCCGAGACGTAGATGTGCCGTCTGGCAGTGTTCGCGACAACATTATGACGCTCCCTTACAAAGAGCCGTCACAAACACTTCTACAGTTGCTTGATAAGATTACGAATGAGGGTCGTAGGTTAGGCGCTATCAGTGACATGAACATCTCTGATATGTCGGCCAATGCTCCAGTGGGTACAACACTTGCCCTTCTTGAGCGAACTCTCAAACCAATGGCTGCGGTGCAGGCTCGTGTACACTACGCTATGAAGCAGGAGTTCAAGCTCCTTAAAGCTATCATGGTCGAGTACGCCCCTGCTGAATACGGCTACGAACCCCTTAGAGGGGAGGTCAGTGCCCGACAAGCTGACTACGCCCTTGTAGACGTAATCCCTGTTAGCGACCCGAATAGCTCGACGATGGCGCAACGGGTTGTGCAGTATCAGGCCGTCCTCCAGATGGCTCAGTCTGCACCGCAGATTTATGACTTACCTGCCCTGCACAGGCAGATGATTGAAGTTCTTGGGGTCAAGAACGCAGATAAACTTGTTCCAACGAAAGACGACCTTAAACCGAAAGACCCGGTTAGTGAGAATATGGACGCGCTTATTGGTAAACCGATGCGTGCGTTTATTTACCAAGACCATGACGCGCATATCGCAACACATACAGCATTCATGCAAGACCCGATGATCGCGCAAATGATTGGTCAGAACCCGCAGGCGCAACAGATTATGGCCTCACTACAGGCTCATATTGCTGAGCACCTCGGGTTTAGTTACCGTAAGCAGATAGAGGAACGTCTTGGGGTGCCGCTACCTCCGCCGGATGAAGAGCTTCCCGAAGATGTCGAAGTTGATCTCGCTCGGCTTGTGGCTGATGCCGGTAAACAGCTTACTCAGGCACACCAGCAGCAGGCGGCGCAACAGCAAGCACAGCAGCAGGCACAAGACCCTGTACTACAGCTACGTCGTCAGGAGGCCGCTACTAAACAGGCTGAAGTCCAGCGCAAGGCTCAGAAAGATGCGGCTGATGTTCAGATACGTTTGGCTGAGCAACAGCGTAAAGTGGAAGCTGACAAAGTTGATGCTCTCCTCGAAGCTAAGAAGCTGGAGATAGACGCAGTAGAGGCCAAGATTAAAGAGAAGGCTGAAACTGAGAAGTTGGACCTTGAGATATTCAAGAGTGTTACAACCCCTAATAGGAATACATAAGCCATATGGCTACAACCGTCTTTGACGTGCTTAAAGATCGTATCGAGGAGCAGCGCTCCTCTGCAGTGGAGTTCTTATCCAGCGGTAGTTCCAAAGACTACGCTGAGTATAAGGAATTGTGCGGTGTAATTCGGGGTCTCGACACCGCGCTCTCACACATGGAAGACCTCTTGCGAAGTCATATGGAAGAAGATGATGAGTGAAGTTGTTAATATTAACGACGTTTCTGAAGAAGACTGGGAGGCCCAGCTTCCCAAGCCTGTCGGGTATCGCGTGTTGGTTGCGTTGCCTGAAATCGAGGACTACTACAAAGGCAGTTCTCTGCTTAAGACGGATACGGAGAAACACCGAGAGTATATTATGTCGATCATGGGTATCGTGATTGACATGGGCGAAGGTGCGTATACTGACAAAGAGCGTTTCCCTGAAGGGCCGTGGTGTAAACAAGGCGACTACGTGATGTTCCGTATGAACACGGGCACGCGTTTTAAGGTTAACGGCAAAGAGTTTCGTCTTATGAATGACGACTCTATCGAAGCTGTTATTCCTGATCCTAGTGGCATCATGACAGCGTAGGGAGATAAAATATGCCTTTTGAAAAAGTTGAATATTCGCTGCCCGATCCTGACAATGTGGAAGAGGGCAGCGTTGAAATTGAGGTGGAGCCGTCTAGTGCAAAACCTCTTGGGGACACGGAAAATGAGCAAATTAGTAGCGGAAGCGAAGAAAGCGGTCTGCAGCATAGTAAATCGAGTGAAGAGCTTGATATCGAAGTTGTGGACGATACTCCAAAAGCAGATCGAGGCCGTAAAGCGTCTGATCCGCCGGAAGAAGTAACCGACGAAGAGCTAGAAGAGTACTCTGATAAGGTTCAGAAACGCATCAAGCACTTTAGTAAAGGCTACCACGATGAACGCCGCGCTAAAGAAGCAGCCTTGCGTGAACGGCAAGAGTTAGAGCGCTACGCTCAGCAGTTGGTTGAAGAGAACCGCAACCTGAAAAGCACCGTAGGTAAAAATCAAACGGCCCTCCTCGATCAAGCCAAACAGACTATTGATGTTGAACTCGATCAGGCGAAGAAAGCGTATAAAGATGCTTATGAGGCTGGTGATTCAGATGCTGTTCTTGAAGCGCAAGAAAATTTAACTAATGCCAAGATCAAGGCAGATAGGTTAAATAATATCAAGTTATCTCCTTTACAGGAAGATAACCAAGATGTAGACTCTGATGACGGTATTAACAACGACGCCCCAGTACAGGTTGATGAGCGGGCTGCGGATTGGGCTAAGTCCAATACGTGGTTTGGCACAGACGACGAAATGACGAGCTTTGCTCTGGGGTTGCACAACAAGCTCGTTAAGTCGGGTGTAGACCCGAGAAGTGACGACTACTACGAGGCTTTAGATACTCGTATGCGACAGGTCTTCCCAGAGAACTTCGACGATATGTCGGACGATGCTGAAGAAGATGACGAGAAGAGGACGCCGAAACGTCAGGCTAATGTGGTTGCACCCGCTACGCGGAGCACAGCACCTAAGAAGGTGGTACTAACGCAAACACAGGTAAACCTTGCGAAACGTCTTGGAGTACCTCTCGATGAATACGCCAAACAGGTTGCAATACAAATGAGGAATAGTAATGGCTAATAACCGAATCAATCGTGAAAACGATACTCGTGAGAAGAGTGCCCGTACACGAGCTTGGCAGCGCCCGGAGGTTCTACCCTCCCCCGATCCCGAGCCGGGTTACAAGTATCACTGGGTACGGGTTGCCACGCATGGTGAAGTTGACGCCACCAATGTCTCCTCGAAACTTCGTGAAGGTTGGGAGCCTGTAAAGGCCACGGACCATCCTGAGATTACTATGGTTGCTGTGGAGCAAGAGCGCTTCAAAGATAACATTGTAATTGGTGGTCTAATGCTTTGTAAGGCTCCGGCTGAACTTGTTGAGGAACGTAATGCCTACTACGACGAACAGGCTAAGTCCCAGATGCAGTCAGTTGACAACAACCTTATGCGCGAAAATGACCCTCGTATGCCTCTGTTTAACGACAGAAAAACGAAGGTTACTTTCGGCACTGGAACCTAACTTTTAGCATGGGAGCTAATTATGGCTTATCCTACTGTAGATGGCCCTTACGGGCTTATACCGGTAAAGCTGCTTAGCAATGTCCCCTATGCAGGTGTTACTCGTCATTACGGCATTGCCAGCGGCTATGCCACGAGCATCTTTAATGGGGACGCTGTTAAACTCGTTACCGGCGGTACCGTTGAGCGTGATACGTTCGACGCTGCCATGACGCCGATTGGTGTCTTCTTGGGCTGTTCTTTCACAGACCCAAGCACTGAACAGCAGACTTTTAAGCAGTATTATCCAGCTAGCACGGTTGCTAGTGACATCAAAGCATATGTTGCTGATGCCACGGATCTTCTGTTTAAGGTTGCTGTTGTTTCGTCTGGTACGACTATTGGTGATCTTGCAATCACGGATATTGGCGCGAACGTCGCTGGTGTAGATAACACCGGTAGCACGGTCACTGGCAATTCCAAGTGTGCGATTTCGGACTCCTCCGCTACGACTAACACGCTTCCGTTCCGGATCGTGGACCTCGTGGAAGAGACCAAGAACTCGTCCGGCGGTTATACTGAGGCACTCGTTAAGTGGAACGCGGGCCATCAGTTCCGTAACACCACTGGCGTATAAGGAGTGATGTAAAATGGCTATTTCACGCGCCCAATTACTGAAAGAACTCCTCCCCGGCCTAAACGCTCTGTTTGGCCTTGAGTACGCCAAGTACGGTGAGGAGCATAAGGAAATTTTCGAAAGCGAAAGCTCGGATCGTTCCTTTGAAGAAGAAACCAAGCTGTCCGGCTTCTCCGCCGCGCCTGTCAAGGACGAAGGCTCTGCCATCGAATATGACAACGCACAGGAGTCGTGGACTGCTCGGTACACGCACGAGACCATCGCGATGGGCTTCTCCGTTACTGAAGAAGCTATCGAAGATAACCTGTACGACTCTTTGTCGTCTCGTTATACGAAGGCTCTCGCCCGCGCTATGGCTTACACCAAGCAGGTTAAGGCTGCGTCGGTTCTGAACAACGCGTTCACCGGCTCTGGCGTTACCTATGGTGACGGCAAGGTTCTCTGCGCTACGGACCACCCACTTGTTTCGGGTGGTAGTAACTCCAACACGCCTGCGACGGCGGCTGACCTTAATGAGACTTCTCTTGAGGCAGCGGTCATCCAGATTGCTGGTTGGACGGACGAGCGTGGTCTCCTTATTGCGGCCAAACCGCGTAAACTGGTGGTTCCTCCGAACCTTATGTTCGTTGCTACACGTCTTCTGGATACGGAAGGTCGCGTGGGCACGGCGGATAACGACATTAACGCACTGCGTAACAATGGTTCGGTCCCCGAGGGCTACACGGTTAACCACTACCTGACGGATACGGATGCTTGGTTCCTTATGACCGACGTTCCGAACGGCCTGAAGCACTTTGTTCGTACCCCGATGCAGACATCTATGGATGCTGACTTCGATACGGGCAACAGCCGCTATAAGGCTCGTGAGCGTTACTCGTTTGGTGTTTCCGATCCCCTTGGGATTTTTGGTTCACCGGGGGCGTAATAACTTACGTCGTCTTATTAAGGGGGGCACTTGATGCCCCCCTTTTTATTTTGTATAGTAACTTATTCCTGACAGCCGCATTGTGTGGCTGACACTAGCCGAGACAGGAGATACATATGGCTAATACGACTTTCTCAGGACCGGTACGTTCTGAAAACGGCTTTCAAACCGTAAGCAAAAACGCCACTACGGGCGTTGTCACCGTAACCAAAACATCTGGAACAGGTAGCGCTCCTACAAACATGTCGCCCGGTGCGGGTATTTCGAACGGCACGGGGACCATCCACAAAACGTCCGTATCCCAAGACGGTGACCTGATTGTCACTAAAATTCTGATGGATATCACGGGGCTGAACTGTGGCGGCACCGCAGGAGACATTATTGGTGTTGACGGTGCAGGCGCGGCGTATATCGCTCAGATTACAGCGGCTGTTAATGGCACGGTGTTCGCTGGCGAGATTAAATGTTTCGAAGCGCCCACCACGGGTGACCCGGACATTGATGTCTATGCTGCCGATGAAGGCACTGGCGTTGAGGACACCGCGATTAGTGATCTGACCGAGACCCAGCTTGTAGACTCGGGCGATCTTACACTTGGTAGTGTAGACATTTTCACTGCTTTCCCTTCCGCTGACCAATATCTGTACCTTGTTTGTGGTACGGCTACGGCAGGAACATATGATGCGGGTAAAATAGAGATCACTCTCTACGGATACGCAGCATAACGGGGGTATAGGTCATGGCTGACGCAGTAACCTCCCAAACCCTGATCGACGGTCCAGTCCATGCGGTGCTTAAGTTCACCAATGTTTCGGATGGTACTGGAGAATCAGCAGTTACAAAGGTGGATGTTAGCGCCCTAGAATCTGACCAGAATGGCCTTGCCTGCTCCGGCGTCGATATTGAGCGTATTTGGTGGCAGTGTATTGGCATGAAAGTCCAGATTCTCTGGGACGCTACGTCAGACGCCTTTTGTATAGAGCTTGGTGAGAACCAAAGTGGTAATCACGACTACACTATATTTGGTGGTCTTACCAATAATGCTGGTTCAGGTAAAACTGGTGATATCAACTTTACGACTGTTGGCGCATCATCGGCTGATACCTACACCGTCATTATGTATCTTCGTAAGAAGTTTGGTTAGTAACCATGCGGCGGTATTACAAGCGAGGCGGGGGAGTTAAATCCCCCGCTTGGCAACGCAAAGAAGGTAAAGACCCCTCTGGCGGTCTTAACAAGAAAGGTGTTGCCAGCTATCGGAGGCAGAATCCCGGTAGTAAACTACAAACTGCCGTCACAACTAAGCCAAGCAAACTTAAGAAGGGTTCTAAGGCAGCTAATCGTCGCAAGTCTTTCTGTGCACGCATGAAGGGTATGAAAAAGCGCAACACCAGCGCAAAAACAGCGAACGATCCAAACAGCCGTATTAACAAAAGTCTACGGAAATGGAACTGCTGATGCCCGCTAAGTCACAGAAACAAAAGCGGTTTATGACTGCGGTGGCTAACAACCCGCAGTTCGCTAACAAGGTTAGCGTACCTCAATCTGTTGGAGAAGAGTTTATGAAGAAGTCCAAGAATTACATGGGTGGTGGCATGATGAAGCGCTACTCCAAAGGCGATAAGGTCGAAGGCGATCCGGGGTTTGGTCTGTTAACTCCCGATAATGTTAAGAAAGTACGCCGCAGTAGAAATATTAAGCGTCGCCGGGAAGAAATTCTTGGTGGCACCGGTGGTGTTGAGGGTGACGAGATTACTCGCGGGCCTAGAGACCGCGCAGCCGAGATCAAGGCGGGTATCCCTAGCAGTAGTCTACCGGAAGATGGCCGCGAAGTAGGCAAAATTCCGGGGAAAAAGAACAAGCCCGCCAAGAAGATGGGTGGCGGCAAGATTAAAGGGTACAAATACGGCGGTAAGGTCCGTGGTTGTGGTGTGGCTAAACGTGGTGTGCGTCCGGCCAAAATGGTTAAAATGAAAGGAGCTTAATTATGGCATATCGTATGAAAATGACGGCGGCTGAGAAAGCTGAGCAGGCAAAACAGCGGCAGCAGCAGCGGAATCAGAATAAAGCTAACTTCCGTAAATCGCAGGATGAAAAGAAGGCGGCAGCAAAGGCGCGTCGCAAAGCAGCGCAAGCACGGGCACAGCAAAATCGCGAGAAGAGGGAAGCCCAACAGCGTGCTCGACGTGAACAAATGGGTTATGAGCGTGCCTCTAACCGGATGGCTAGGGAAGTGGCTAACAACCAGAAGCCCGGCCTTGAGGGTCGCTTTAATCGTTTTGCCGACCGGGCCACGGACGAAATAGGCGATGCTATACGTGCGGGTGCAAGCGCTATTGGTATTGATAGCGATTTTGATACCGGTGCTATGCGGGCGCGGAAAGAGATTAAGGGCTACAAGAAGGGTGGTAAGGCTAAGGCTAAAAAGTACAACAAGGGCGGTAAAGTCCGTGGTTGTGGCGTAGCTCGCCAAGGTGTCCGTAAGGCCAAAATGGTGAAGATGAAAGGTGCGTAATGCGTAAGTACTACCGGAAAGATAGTTGTGGTTACAAGATGTACAGCACTGGTGGTGGTGTATCGTCTAAGAAGTCAAAGAGTCGTGTAAACGAGGCGGGTAACTACACAAAACCCGGTATGCGTAAACGGCTTTTTGAGCGTATTAAAGCCGGTGGTAAAGGTGGTAATCCGGGCCAGTGGAGTGCTCGTAAAGCGCAGATGCTGGCCCAACAGTATAAAAAGTCTGGTGGCGGTTATAAGTCCTGATGCGTAGGTATTATAAATCAGGTGGGTTAAAGAAGCCCCAGCAATCTCTTAAGAATTGGACGAAACAGAAATGGCGCACAAAATCAGGGAAACCATCGGGGAAAACAGGCGAACGGTATCTACCGGAAAGCGCCATCAAGTCTCTGTCTCCGCAGGAGTATGCAGCGACCACGCGAGCAAAGCGCCGGGGGACTGCTGCCGGGAAGCAGTTCGTAAAGCAGCCCAAGAAGATTGCAAAGAAGACGGCTAGGCACAGGAAAGCGTAATGGCAAAGGGTGTTAAACATTATTTTGCAGATGGTAGAGTGCATAGAGGTGGTATGCACAAACATCCGGATGGCACGATTATGACCGGCAAAAGCATGTCTAATACATCTAAAAAGTTATTTCATTATGGGGAACTCTCTAGTAAAGCGAAGAGAAAAGCCCGCGAAAGTTGGAAACGCAAATGACGACTTCAGGCACTACCGCATTTGATATGGACTTCACGGAGATCGCTGAAGAGGCGTGGGAACGTGCGGGTCGAGAGATGCGGTCGGGCTATGATTTGCGTACCGCACGTAGGTCTATGAATCTGCTTACTATTGAGTGGCAGAACCGTGGCATCAACATGTGGACTATTGACGAGGGTACAGTCAGCCTCGTGGATGGTACAAGTGAGTACACCCTCCCCGCCGACACCATTGACCTGCTGGAGCAGGTTATTCGAACTAATGCAGGTAATGTCGCTACGCAGTCAGACCTTAATATCAGCCGTATTAGCGTCAGCACCTACTCTTCTATCCCTAATAAGCTGTCTACCGGCAGGCCGATTCAGGTTTGGGTGGAGCGCCTTCGTGACGCCCCCAAGATTAACGTCTGGCCTGTGCCGGATAGTAACGACTATACCTTCGTTTACTGGCGTATGCGGCGTGTTGAGGACGCCGGGCGTGGTGTTGAGACGCCGGATATGAACTTCCGCTTCTTCCCGTGCCTTGTTGCTGGGCTGGCTTATCAAATTGCTATGAAAGTGCCAGAACTAGCAGGCCGCGCACAGATGCTCAAGGCTGAGTACGATGAGCAGTTTAACCTAGCCGCTGGCGAAGACAGGGAGAAAGCGGCAGTCCGGTTTGTTCCACGCGTGTCTAGGGTATACTGATGTCGCAGAGATTTGCATCTTCCCAAAAAGCTCTTGCCATATGTGATGTCTGTGGTTTTCAGTATAAGTTACGGGAACTTAAGGAACTTATTGTAAAAGGCCGAAACACTAACATTAAGGCGTGTCCTGAGTGTTGGAACCCCGACCACCCGCAATTACATCTTGGTGAGTACCCCGTTGACGACCCGCAGGCTCTTAGAGACCCTCGCCCTGACTCTGCTGAATTAACGTCGAGCCGGGATATACAGTTTGGTTGGGAACCAGTAGGTATGAACGACCCGTTTGGCCTGACACCAAACAATTTAGTAGGGACAGTTTCAGTAGGTTCTGTTACTGTCACCACAGGATAGGAGTTAGATATGAAAAAGACATCTAATATGCCCGCAAAAGCCACGAACATGCCAAAAGTGTATGGCCCAAAGGGCGATATGAAGGGTGTTAAAACCTCTGGCGTGAAGGTTCGTGGTGTTGGGGCGGCAGTTAAGGGCACTATGGCCCGTGGTCCTATGGCCTAATTATGAACTATACAGAGCTAAAGGCCCACATACAGGATATCTGTGAAACTTCTTTCACAGACGATCAACTTGCCCTGTTCACTGAACAGGCCGAGCAAAAAATCTATAGCTCTGTGCAGTTTCCGGCCCTGCGCCGAAATGTAACCGGTGCGTTTACAAGCGGTAATAGCTACCTCAGTATGCCCACGGACTTTCTGTGGTCGTACTCTCTAGCAGTCGTAGATGGCAGTAGTAATTACCACTTTCTACTAAATAAAGACGTTAATTTCATCCGTGAGGCGTACCCAGCGTCTTCTCCCGGTGGTTTGCCCGTCCATTACGCGTATTTCTCTGACGGTACGTTTATGGTGGGTCCAACACCTGACAGCAATTACACAACTGAATTGCATTACGGGTATTACCCAGAGTCTATTGTTACCGCCGGAACGACATGGCTAGGGGATGAGTTTGACTCTGCATTGCTAAACGGCGCACTTATAGAAGCCATACGCTTCTTAAAGGGCGAGCAGGATGTTGTTGCGTTGTATGAAAAACTATACCTACAGTCAATAAACTTGCTGAAGGTACTGGGTGATGGTAAGTTAAGAGAAGATACTTATCGTTCTGGACAGTTTCGGCAGGCCGTATCATAGGAGATAGATTATGGCAATCACACAGGCTATGTGCACGTCGTTCAAGAAGGCCCTCCTTGACGGCGAAATGGATTTTAGTAGCGACACATCACAGACTTTTAAGATTGCGCTGTACACCTCTTCAGCCTCTCTCGACGCTGCTACTACGGCGTATACCACCTCTAACGAAGTTAGCGGGACCGGGTATACTGCTGGTGGGAACACGCTGACTGTTGTGGCCCCTACCACTTCAGGAACCACCGCGTATCTCGATTTTTCTGATACCACGTGGTCTTCAGCCACGATTACGGCGCGGGGGGCGCTTATTTATAAGTCTGGTGGTGGTAATCCGTCAGTTGCGGTGCTTGATTTTGGTGGTGACAAAACTTCTACCGCCGGTGATTTCCAGATTACGTTCCCAACGGCTGACGCTTCCAGCGCCATTATTCGTATTGCTTAAGTAAGGATTCCAAGTGCCCTCATCCGCACAATATTCTGGTTGGGGGTCGGGTGCTTGGGGTCAAACGGCTTGGGGCACCGACCAACTAGCAGTATCTGTTGACGGAGTAGCAGGTACTACTGCCCTTGGCACTGTATCAGTAGTTGCAGATGCTAATGTCTCTGCATCTGGTTTAGCCGGTACTTCTGCTCTCGGGTCGGTTACGGTGGTTGCAGATTCTGTTGTATCTGTAACTTCGGTTAGTGCTAACGCCGGTCTTGGGTCTGTTACTACTACAGCCGACGCAAACATATCCCCTTCAGGGCTGTCAGCCACAGCTTCGTTGGGGACAATTACAGTAAAGAACTCTAATTTTGTATCAGTAACTGGAGTATCTGCGACTGCGAATCTTGGCACTGTTACAGTTACTGGCGCGGTTATAGCTACCCCTACCGGGGTGTCTTGTACTGGGAGTGTGGGGGATGTGTTTATATGGGGCGAAGTAGATACAAGCCAGACGCCTAACTGGCAAAATGTTAGTGGATTTTAGGTCTGTATAAGTTAATATACAGATGCGAGGTATGGAGCGCAGAATATGACCACTCAATACACAACTATTCTTAAACTGGCGCTGCCCGTACAGGGTGAGCTTAGTGGTTCGTGGGGCGATGTCGTAAACGACAACATTACTAAGATGGTGGAAGAGGCTGTTGCTGGCCTCGCTACGATCAATTCATGGACGGCAAATAGCCACACGCTTACGTCTGCAGACGGTACGACCGCTGAGTCGCGGTGCGCCGTTCTAGTTGCAGATGACGATGGGGGAGGCAACCCCTCCGGTGCAGCTACTATTGTCTGTCCCGCAGCCTCAAAACTATATGTGCTTAAAAATATTTCTGGTCAGGCAGTTACACTAAAAACTGCTTCTGGTACTGGTGTGGCGGTTGCTAACGGGTCTACTGCCTTTTTGTTCTGTGACGGCACAAATGTAGAGTCATGCCAGACAGAAATTGTAAATGCCACTACCGTCGATACCACGAACCTCGAAGTTACGAACATTAAGGCTAAAGACGGCACAGCATCAGGGTCTATCGCTAACAGCACGGGTGTGTTTACCATTAGTAGTGCTGTGCTTACCACTGCCGATATAAACGGGGGTACTATTGACGGCGCGACGATTGGTGCGTCTAGCGCTGGGGCGGGCACGTTCTCTACTATGACCACCAGCAACGCTGCAATTACCGGTGGTAGTGTGACGGGGATTACGGACCTTGCGGTTGCCGATGGCGGTACAGGCAGTTCGACTGCATCAGGTGCACGTACAAACCTCGGGCTTGGTACTATTGCTACCCAAGCAGCAAATAGTGTCTCAATTACCGGCGGCTCGGTAACTGGGATTACAGATATTACGGTGGCAGACGGTGGTACCGGTGCAAGCAGTGCTAGTGACGCTCGTACAAACCTCGGGCTTGGAACTATCTCTACTCAAGCAGCAAATAGTGTTTCGATTACAGGCGGCTCGGTAACTGGAATTACAGATATAGCTGTTGCGGATGGCGGCACAGGCGCAAGCACCGCCAGTGCAGCGCGTACAAACCTAGGCGTGGCGATTGGCTCCGATGTTCAGGCTTACGACGCTGACATTTTGAAAGCCGACACAACCGACGAATTGACGGTTGGTTATACCTCCGCAAATAGCGACGCAGGAACCAAGAGCAGTGGCACTTTTACACCAGACCCGCGCACCTCAAACTTTCAACACGCAGTTAATGGAGGAGCGCACACCCTCGCACCACCTGCGTATAACTGCACTATGGTCATTCTTTACAAAAATAATGCGTCTGCTGGGACCGTAACGACGAGCGGTTTCACGAAGGTCGATGGCGATGACCTGACGACCACGAACGGTCACGAATTTTTCATGTACATCACGAGGTACAACGACGGATCGACCACGTTCTCCGCATTGACGGTTAAGGCGCTCCAGTAACATGTTTATGCCCATCGTACAGGGCGGTCAGTCTGTAGTCAGCGCTCTTACGCTCGACATTACGTCGAATACGTCGGACGTGAACATCCTCACCTTGGCGACCGCTGCCGGATATAACGCCTCCACCGACACAACGGCGATCATCGTTAATGTTGCGAGCGGCGTTGCTATCACGGCGACGAGCGGCAACCCGGCCATGCGAACTGGTGCTCTAAACGCGGCGTCGAACCTGACCATCAACATCGCATCAAGTGCAACCGTCTGCGGTTTCGACGGGGCGCAGGGGTCTACCCCCGCGCAAAGCACAGGTAACGCGGGAGGCGCGGGCGGAAACGGCACCGACGCGATCCTTTTCGAGATAACGTCCGGGACCGGCACCTACGAGGTCGTAAATGATGGTACCCACGTAGGCGGCGGTTCAGGCGGCGGAGGCGGCGGAGGCGCGGGCGGCCATGCGGGCGCACGAACGACTCTGTCTTGCGACGATAAAGGTGGTTGCAGTTGCGGCCATCCAAACCAATACGGCAGTCATGGTGCACAAGGCAGCGCCGGGAGCAATGGCGCGTCATGTCGCGCGCAAAATGGCAGCGCCGGTACCGCAGGCGGGAACGGCAGCTACCCCGGCGGTAACTCGTGTCCAATTGCTGTCACTGCCACGAACGGCGGGGCAGGCGGCGCTGGA
>CEON01012911.1_pt1 | contig 16792 bp, 19 predicted proteins | sample 530291 | NCBI WGS metagenome assembly CEON01 (sample SAMEA2619888, study PRJEB7988) | marine metagenome | biome: marine biome (ENVO:00000447); feature: surface water layer (ENVO:00002042); material: "saline water (ENVO:00002010), including plankton (ENVO:xxxxxxxx)" | depth 5 m
AATAGAGATTGGTGTTGTGGATTTCATCTATGGAGAGATGTTATACAAGGTTTGCCATACAAGGTTATAGGTGACACTCCGGGACTTTCTGAACCGGCTTCTTCTACAGAGGAGCTGGTTGCTGGCTATCAAAACTCTAGGATATTTCTTAACACCTCTACGATATCACCAGTCCCTACAGCGCTTCTTGAAGCTATGTCTTGTGGATGTGCCGTAGTTAGTACCGCTACGTGTATGATACCAGAGGTTATAGATCACGGAGTGAATGGGTTCATTAGTAATGATCCTAATGAATTAAAACAGCATTTGGTAGATTTGCTGAACGACGAAGAATTAGCAAAAGAGATGGGCCTCAAGGCTCGGCAAACAATAGAACAAAAATTTTCCGAGAAAAAGTTTATCGACTCTTGGAATGAAATATTTAAAGAAGCAGCTAATACGACATATAGAGGTTGAGATGAAGATAAATATAACAATTGGTGGATCAGGATATAAGTCTGGCTTTGTCAATATAGACCCTACTCTACAAAGAATGGGTGAGGAAGTCATACTTGAAAATGCAAATGAAGAACAAACAAATGTTATCAAAGCTGACATTAGAAATCTTTCTGAAGTATCACAAGAAAATGAATGTACAGAAATTTGTGCTACTGACATTTTAGATTATTTGCAATTTGAGGAGTCTAAGACAGTGGTTTCCCATTGGGTTTCTAGACTTAGACATGGTGGTAAAATAGCAATCGGAGGAACAGACATAGAAGAGGTCTGTAGGATATTTAAAAATGGCAAGATAACAACCGAAGATTTCAATCAGGTTGTACATGGAACTTTTGAAAAGCCTTGGAGCGTTAAACTTAGCCATAGAAAAATAGAAGATTTGATAGGCTTGCTCCAAGCAAACGGTATCAAAATTACAAAGAAAAGAATCGAAGGTATAAATATGATTGTGGAAGGAGAACGACCATGAGTGACAATTTAGGAAACGAACTAACAACTTCCTGCAAGGAGTGCGTGTTTGCTGAGTATGAAGAGAAAACACAAACGGGCTGCAAAACAGGAAGGCTCGATAAATACAGAGAAAAAGGCGTTGACATCATCGAAGCAGAAGACTTGGAAGAGAACGAATTTTTCGTAATAGAGTCTTGGTGCAACCATTACAGAGATAAAGACTGGGCAGAATCCAAAGATATATCAGAAGACCAAGAATCTAATCTTTTAAATAAAATGAGAGAGGAGACAATTCCACCTCTTGGTTTTTTAGTTTTATTCGACAAAGACTCAACCTTAGATGAGCTAAACTCAACTATCGAAGAAATCAAGCTTGTCGAGGATAAAATTAGTTATGTGGTCATCTCAGACTCTTCAGAGGAAGAGTATGAAACGATGGTTGAAAACTGCCAAAAAGCGTTTGGTGAGGAAAGCGATTATGATTGGAAGCTTAGCAAGCTCGTTGAGAAAGACCCCGAAAACCTAAGAAGTATTGACCTTGTCTTCTCACACATAAAAAATGGTTATTACTATGTGCTGAATTCTGGTCAAAAACCTGTAAAGAATATTATACAACTGCTTGATAAAAGAACTAATGAAGAACTAGATCCTGTAGCTTACGTTAAGTTTTCGGATGATGATATTCCATATGCAGCTCAAGCAACTATGCATAAATATCTAAACGGAAACTATGGGATGCCACTTATTGAAAAAATAAAAGGCATACAGAGTGAAGATGGTAGTAAAATTTCTGTTGTTTGGAGCTTAGAAGAACTTTCAAATGGAAGAACTTAGAGTAACCGTAATACTTGCCTGTTACAATGATTCACATTATATACAGGGAGCTATAGATAGCTGCTTAAGGCAGGACTACAAAGGGCCATTGACCATATGCGTTATAAATGATGGCTCTACGGATGATTCTTGGGATGTGATATCACAAAATATAAGCAGTCCAGCTAAAGACCATTTTGAGAACAGTGATGTTTTAATACAGTGGCCTCAAGACGTTTATACTGACACCAAGATTGTAGCTATAGACACGGCAAACGGAGGGCCAAGCTCTGCCAGAAATATAGGAATCAGATACACACTTGAAGACACGGATATATATGCAATATTAGATGCTGATGATGAAATGTTTCCTGACAAAATTAGCTCGCTAGTTGACGTAATGAAGCAAGACATGCAATCCATAGGTGTTGTTTATGGAGACTATGAGAATCATCACTTAAACACAGGCAAGGTTATACGAGAATATAAAGAACCTTACAGTAGAAGAAGACTTCTTGAGGAATGCATAGTCCATAGTGGAAGTATTATCAATAAAAAAGCATTTGTTGCTACAGAGGAGTCCACTGGATACTACGACGTAACAATGAGAACTTGTGAGGACTATGATCTTTGGATGAGGATAAGCGAAAAATTTGTTATTCAACATGTTCCTAAATGCTTGACTATGGTAAGGACGGATGGCGAAAATTCTAGCTTTGTTGTTGAAAAAAGGATATGGGAGCGTAACTGGGGTAGAGTTATGGACAAGCTCCACGAAAGATTAAATGCGAAAGTACAATAGATTTACAAGCTCCACAAAAGACAATGGAGTTGGCAAAGATGCTGACAAGCAGTTGACGGTTATAATACCCGCTGCTGGAATGGGTTATAGAATGAAATCCTATGGGCCTAAATGCTTACTGCCTGTAAATCAAAAAAGCACAATAATAGAAAAGATAATTAGCAACGTCAGGAAGAGCTATGAATTTTGCGACATAATAGTGGTCGTCGGTTTTGAGTCGGAACGAATAATTAAAACCTTGGACAGAAGAGTTAGAATAGTAGAAAATCACTCTTACGAAGAGACGAATATTGTAGAGAGCATAAGGCTAGGCATAAACAATTCTATAAATGACAATGCTCTAATCATATACGGCGATTTAATCTTTAATATAAATTGCATACAGGGAATGACCAAAAACGGATCTTGCGTTTTGGTTGATAAGAAAAACAGGTTTGATGACGAAGAAATAGGAGTCACTGTTGTCGATGGCGTGGCGACAAACTTTGCTTACGGCTTAGACTCTAAATGGTGTCACATAGCGTATCTCGAAGGTGAAGAATATGAAAGCTTTAGGAGTCTGTGCCAAGATAAAACCAAGTCTAAAATGTACCCCTTTGAGCTTTTCAATATTGTCATGAGATCTGGAGGAATGTTGAAATCTTTTGAACCTAAGAACATGAATATAAAAGAGATAGACTCTCTTAAGGATCTTAAAAAATGAGAATAATGATTTCAAGCGATGGGCCTCATGCTCATTATTATATACGTTTAGGTTGGGCTAAAGTATTTCAAGCTATAGGTCATCAAGTAGTCATATGGGATATATCTACTAAATCTGCCTACGATGCATTTGATGAAGTAGAACCAGATATATTCATGGGTCAAACTTACAACCTAGACAGATCTTTATTTAACTGCATAAAAGAACGTCCAGAGATGAAGGTTGTGATGCGAGCATCAGACTGGGGAGACATGCAGAATGAAATAGACACAGACAGATACCCAATATTGGTTGCCAACAAAGAAGAGTCAATATGGGTTGAAAGACTAAAAAGAGAATGTGATAAACCTGACTTTGTTCATAACCATTATCATGACAAGTGGATGAAAGCCACCCACAATAGATGGGAAATGATTGGTGTCAAAGTCGTGTCTATGATGCATGGGGCCGACGTATTTGACTATGCTGGTTCTGGAGTTATAGACAATTTGAAGTCGGATGTGACTTTTATTGGCGGCTACTGGCCTTACAAAGCTGAAAGGTTAGACCCGTACATGATTAGGCTGTGCAATCCGGTAGGCAAATTTAATATAAAAATATTTGGCGGCTCTTCTTGGCCTGTTGTTCAGTACTGTGGACATATCTCAAATGAAAATGTAAAGCACGCTTTCAGGTCTTCTCTTGTTTGCCCAAATGTCAGCGAGCCACATTCCCAAGATTTTGGCTACGATATTATAGAAAGACCTTTTAAGATCTTGATGAGTGGTGGATTTTGTGTCTCAGATTATGTAGAATCTATGGCGAATGACGTATTCACAAACGAAGAGTTGGTATTCGCAAAGACTCCAGAAGAATTTGAAAAACTGGTTTCATACTACGTCAATAACCCAGAGGAAAGACTTCCTTACATACAAAGAGGTTACGAGTCGGTTTTAAGAAACCACACTTATTTCCACAGGATAGCCGATCTATTTAACGAATTGCAGATGCCAGAGCAAGCTAAAAAGTGTCTGGAAGCTTTAGAGAAGATGATAGAAGAATGAAAATACTTATCACAGGCGCTACAGGATTCATAGGAAGACATCTTACGCTCAAACTTAAACTTCTGGGTCATGAGCTTATTACGATCTCTAGAAGACCTGTAATGAGAAACAAAAAAGATGTTAAATTAAGCACTCACTACGCTCTTGATCTTGGCGAAGTAGACAGGTCGAAAGATAGCTACTACATGTTTGAAAACATCTGTAGGCAGCATAGCCCTGACTTAATATTTCATTTAGCAAGTAACGCTGTAGTAAAACCAGATGATGATAACCCACACGGAATTATCTTGGACAACACTATAAGCACACAAAAAGTAGCTCATTATGCACCAGAAGGATGTAAGGTTGTTTTAGCTTCTTCCGTTATAGTCTATGGTGATTGGATTTATAATTCCTCAACGCCTGACAGGGAATATAAAGAATACGCGGCCTGTAAGCCTACATCAATTTATGGAATGACTAAAAGAGCTTCTGAGAGCATAATTCAATCCTATACTAATTCAGGCAAAATAAATGGAGTATCGGCAAGGTTGTGCGCCACTGTGGGTTCAGGTTTAACTCACGGGATAGTAAAAGACTTTATTAGAAAAATTAAAAGCGACAACCCAAACCTAGAGGCTTTAGGGTCTTATCCCGGATCTACTAAGCCGTTTTGTCATATAGAAGATGCTGTAGAAGCATTGATAATGCTTGGGATGCAAAATACGGAAAAGAAAATTTTCAATGTTGTTCCCGATGACTCAATCACCGTAGAGGAAGTGGCAGAGGCTGCGATGGCTGCTTTGGAAATACAGAAGCCAATTAAGTGGCTTGGAGAAGAAGCAAATTGGAAGGGTGACAATAGGGTGATTAGGGCTAGTAACAAGTTGCTAAAATCTATTGGTTGGATACCTAAATTTCCAAAATCAAAAGATGTAATCTTTGACATTGTTAGAAATGCAAAATGAAAGTTTTATACTACCCTCTGATACAACACCACGCTATAAACTCAGTTCAGGCAGGAGATTATCTGACTGACACTCTGTTTCATGGGCTTAGATCACTTCTGGGTGAAGACCTAGTAGACGGCTACAGGATGTGGCATGTTTACAAAGACGCACCTAAAGAAAAACTTAACAAGCTATGGGGAAAAGGGTTTACCACCTACGGACTTCTTCCAGAAATTGAAATAGACAGAGACGATATAGGTAGCAAGATAGTAAATCAATACTTTGATTACATCATATGCCCGCTTCATCACACTATTGTTCAAGACTGGCAAACGATAAAAGAGGTAATATCTAAAGTCATAGAAAAGTTTCCCTCAAACAGGGTTTGTTTAATAGACGGCTGGGACAGACCGAAGACAGATAAATCACTAATATCTATGCTTCCATTTTTTAAAAGAGAGATAGGGCCTGAAAGTGAAGGTGCCATACCTATATCCTTTTCTTTACCAAAAGAGAAAATAAGACCGATAGAGAAAATCAAAGAGTTTGACTTTGCACCTCTTGTTCCTGCATATGGACATTTCGACGACCCTCACATGAAGTCATATATATACGACAACGAGAACGATTACTACGAAATGTATTCTAAAAGCTACTTTTCTTTTACGTGCAAGAAGGGTAGAGAAGATGTAATCGAAGAGTCTTGGGATTGTATGAGGCATTATGAAATACTAGCCGCTGGTTCAGTACCATACTTTACAGATATAGAAAAATGTCCTGAGAAAAGCATGTTTAGATTTCCAAAAGATCTTTGCGTAAAAGCCAAAAAGGTTTGCGGCGTATTTCCCGGAACTAAAGATCCTTTTGATCCAGATAAAGACACGTATATAGGCACATCTAGAAAAATACAAGACGGTGCAGCTAGAGGGTATATAGACCATCCAAATTTCAATACAATTGAATATTTTAATTTATGCCAAGAATTTAGGGAGTACACCGAAAAGTATTTGACTACCGAATCAATGGCGAAGTATTTATTGGAAGAGATGAAAAAATGCTCGGAATAGAAAAAGCTGTCTGTCTCTGTTTAGACAAACGGAAAGATGAGTGGGAAGATCTTAGAAAGCAATGTGAGTCAAAAGGTATAGACTTTGAGCCTTATGTCGTGGGCGAAGGAAACCTACTAAACAACGAAGAATACGACAGAATTGATGATGAATCGGCAGATATGTCTGAGTGGGGCTATGGCAATGACACAACAAAGATAAGACATTACAACGCTTTCATGTCTCACATAGAAATTTTTAAGAAGATGAAAGAAGAGGGCGTCAAAAGGTTTTTGATGCTAGAAGATGACGCTTACTTTACCGAGAGATTTGACGATGTTATGTCAAGACTTGGTAACTATATAGTTGACTTTGAAAATTTAGATTTTGACATGTTGTTTCTAGGTTGGTGGATAGGCGAAGCAGATGATGCTTGGAACGAAACTGTAGAAAGAATGTACTCTGAGCATGGACATGTAGGTGTTGGGATTGTATCCGAGGCCCACTTTACATGTGGCGGTATGCACGGCGTTATAATCAATCACACAATGCTTGATAAGCTAATAGAGCTTGAGCCTGTGAACCCGATAGACTCTCAACTAAATAGAGATCTGCACAAAGAGATGAAAACTTACTACGTCATGCCTAAAGTCATTCATGACAAAGGACTGTTTAGTAACTGTGAACAAAATAGATTGGAAAGAAAGAAACTATGAAAGTCGCAGTTTGCTTATCTGGACAACTAAGAAGTTTTAAAAAGAGCAGAGACTCCCTTTTCAAAAACATAATAGAACCTACAAACGCAGACTTGTTTGTCTATGGGTGGGATTTTGAAAAACAAGAGCAGAATAATGTGACTAGCCGGTTCTCTGAAGATGGGACTGTAGAAGAATTCATAGACTCTTACAAACCAAAATCAATAGTTCTTGAGGACTGTGATGAATTCTTAAGTGGAAAGAGTTTTGACTTTCCTACAAAGTCCCCAGAGACAAGCGCTGAAAGAATGATGTGCATGTTCTATACGAACATGAAGTGTTTTGAGCAGGTAAACAATGAAAAATACGATATTGTTTTTAGATGTAGGACTGAGATAGAGTACGAAAGAGCCATAACCCAAGAAGAGCTAGAACTTGCTTACAGCAATCTTGTTATACCACACGGGCTTGATGGTAGAGGCGGCTATCAAGATTCGCTAGCCTTTAGCTCTCCTTACTACATGAATTTTTATAATTCTGTTTATAATCATATAAGATACTATGCACAAAACAACATTACAATACATCCTGAATACATACTGAAATACCATATTAGTTACAATAACCTACCGGTAAAAAGAATAGATTTTCCAATGCTATTAAGAGGTAGACAATACGCATGATAAAACTTGTAATATTTGATCTTGATGGCGTATTAGTTGAAGCCAGAAACATACATTACGAAGCTCTTAATAGAGCTTTGTCTAAGTTTGGAGAAGAGTATGTAATATCACTAGAAGAACATCTCTCTTCTTACGACGGACTTCCTACAAGCAAAAAGCTAGCCAAGCTATCTAAAGAAAAAGGACTACCTACTGATATACATGAAGAAGTTTGGCAAGAAAAACAAAAATGCACACAGAAAGTAATATCAGATATAGTCAGTCCTACTATACACTCTCGTATATCCATGGTACTAAGAAGGCTTAGTAGTGAAGGGTACAAAATATATTGTGCATCAAACTCAATAAGGTCTAGTGTAAAGCTAATGCTTTTAAAAGCAGGCTACCTAGAATATATAGATGAGTACTTTTCTAACGAAGACGTAAAAAACCCAAAGCCACACTCTGAAATATACTTAAAATGCATGGTACATGCTGGAGTTAACCCAGAAGAGTGTCTCATTGTAGAAGACTCTCACATAGGTAGAGAGGCGGCTGCAAAATCTGGAGGAAATGTTTTAGGCGTAAAAGGTCTAGAAGACGTAAGATTAGATAACATACATAAAGCTATAGAAAAAGCTGAATGTAAGCATAAACCGATAAGACCCAAATGGCAGGGTGGAAATATGAAAGTTTTGATACCAATGGCTGGGGCTGGCTCTCGCTTTGAAAAGGCGGGATATACCTTTCCTAAACCGCTTATTGAAGTAAATGGCAAGCCGATGATACAGGTTGTCGTTGAAAATTTGAACATTGATGCTCAACACATATTCATAGTCCAAAAAAGCCATTACGAAAAATACAATCTTCAGTATTTACTTAACTTGATAGCTCCTAACTGCGAGATAGTTCAAGTTGATGGAGTAACTGAAGGTGCGGCTTGTACAACATTGTTGGCAAAAGAATTCATCAACAACGACGAGCCGCTTTTAACAGCAAATTCCGATCAGTTTATTGACTGGAACAGCAATGAATTTCTGTATTCGATGCAAGCTTCAGGTGTAGACGGAGGGATTTTAACTTTTGAGTCGGTTCATCCAAAGTGGAGCTTTGCTAAACTTGATGACAACGGATTCGTTTCCGAAGTTGCTGAAAAAAAACCCATTAGCAACAAGGCTACGGTAGGTGTGTATTACTGGTCTAAGGGTAGCGACTATGTAAAATACGCCGAGAAAATGATCATGAAAGACAAACGGGTAAACAATGAGTTTTACGTCTGTCCTGTATTCAACGAAGCTATAGAAGATAAGAAGAAAATCAAGGTGTTCGACATCGACAAGATGTGGGGTCTTGGAACGCCAGAAGACTTAGAGGTATTTCTAAATGACACTTAAAATTTTTATCGGATGGGATAGCAGAGAAACAGATGCTTACAATGTCTGTGTCAAGTCCCTAAAAGAACATGCATCGCAGGAGCTTGATATAACACCGATTGTTAGAGAGACACTTATTGAGACCGGAGAATACTACAGACCACAGCCAGAAGCTGGTTCTGTAGAGTTCACCTATACTAGGTTTCTGACTCCATATCTAGCAGATTACGACGGCTGGGCATTATTTATAGACTGTGACTTTTTGTTTACGAAAGATGTAGCTGATTTGTTCGCTATGGCAGACGACAAATACGCAGCAATGTGCGTTAAACATGACTATGTGCCTAGAAACGCTATAAAAATGGATGGTCAAAAACAAGTTTCCTATCCAAGAAAAAACTGGTCTAGCTGCATACTATGGAATTGCTCTCACCCCTCCAATAAAGCCCTGACAAAAGATGTAGTAAGCAGCGAGTCAGGAGCTTTTTTACATAGATTTCAATTTTTAAATGATGAAGAGATAGGCGAGATACCTCTAGAGTGGAACTGGCTAGAGGGTGAGTACGATAAGCCTGAAACACCACCTGCTGTAATCCACTTTACCAATGGTGGTCCTTGGTTTGATAACTGGCAAGATGTGGATTATGCTGAACTTTGGAGGAGTTACCTCTAATGAAAGTAGCTATATGTTACACAAAAAGAAGAACAGATGAGATAATGGAGTCCTTTACTAAAGGGGTCGTTAGCTCTGGAGATCACGTTGAGCTTATAAAATCAAAAAGCGACCTCCATAAACTTGAAATATGCGATGTATCGTTTCAAATAGCTGAAGTAACAAGATACGAATCTCTTTGTTATCACTCCGATCCTCACGGCATGGCAGAAGAAGGTTACATGAGGGTTGCCATAAAAAATAAAATGATAGAGCTTGGTCGCCAAAGAGTGATGCTGGATTGTGGAATTCTTGACGACGATAGAAATAGAGACCCTAATGAGAGATATTACTCAATAGGTGTTGATGGCATCAAAAGGGGTGCAAATTTCTACAACGAGAACAGTCCAAACGACAGGTTTAAAAAGAGAAAGTTACGAATAAAAGAGTGGCGCAACTCTGGCGATCATGTTTTGATCATAGGTCAAACGCATTACGGCGCTGGACTGTCTCATGTTGGAACCGAAAGCGACCCAATGTCTAATATGTGGACTGATCCTACAGACTACTACCACAACCTAGTCAAAAGGGTTAGAGAGTATACTGACAGACCTATCGTTTTTAGAACACACCCTATAGGCGATAAAGAAATAAGGAATAGAATTCGACCTCCAGAAGGAGTTGACAATATAAAAATTACTGACGCTAAACAGGTTAGCATCAAAGAAGACTTAAAAAATGCTTGGTGCGCTGTAACTAGAACGTCAAACGGCGCTGTTGACGCTGCTTTTAACGGTATACCTGTCATAACGGAAGACCCAATTTGCTTAGCTTATGATGTTGCAGGTCATACAATAAAGAAGATAGAAGACCCGGAAAAACCCAGTAGAAATCAGTGGGTTTATGACATGTCTTACGCAGAGTGGTCTCTAGAAGAGATGCGTCAGGGACTTGCTTGGAATCATTTAAGGAGTAATCTAAAACATGCACAGGATAAATGATGTATGGTGCGTTCCTGACGGGGACGAACTTATAACAAGAAAAATAAACGAGAGGAAGAAGAAGGATTCTGATCCTACTCACACAGATCTTTACTACGAAAGAAGAGTAAGAAAGGCGGCTTTAGATGCCGTCACTAACTTCGGCACGTTTGTTGACGCTGGTGGCAATGTAGGAATATGGAGTAGGCCGCTTGCTGAAAAGTTCGACAAAGTAGAGGCTTTCGAGCCAGCCGAAAAAAATAGAGAGTGTTTCATTGAAAACACAAAGAGCTTAGACAACATAAGCCTTTACAGTCACGGTCTAGGCGAGAGAAAAACCCAAGGAAATCTACTTCTGGGTGTCAAAAATTGCGGTGATTGCAAAATAGTCTACACAGACCAGATCAAAGGAAACAAGTTCACCCCTGAAGATGTAGTCGATGTCAGAACATTGGATTCTCACAACTTTCATGAAGTTGGGTTAATAAAGATTGACACACAAGGACACGAGCTTAGGATACTTAAAGGCGCAAAGAGAACGATACAGAAATGGAAGCCTGTGGTTGTCTTCGAGATAGACCAAGACAAAGATTTGTGCTGTGACCTTTTGGAATCTCTTGGCGGAAAAAGAATACCAGTAGATAGTAAATGCTTAATGATTTATGGATTTGACAAATGACAAAATTTAAATTGAACCACGAACAACTTGATTACGCTTTAGGTCTTGCGATGAAGCGGCATGACGCAAAAGATATGTCGTTTAGAAACAAAGACGTTGCTAAGTTTATGAACAATAGCAAGGAGGAGATGTCTTCCGAGTTTAAGGTTGATAAGCAATACATGGCTCATTTTCTTGGTGTTATTGGCGAGCTTGGATACGCTCTAGCAACAGACCAAAAGGTTGATGAAGAAATATATTCAGTTCGAGATTCTGGCCAAGACTTTGATGGGGTTGAGGTTAAAACCATAACCTACATGGGTAGAGGGGAGCCGGAACTGAAAATCACAGTAAAAGAATACGAACAAAGAACCCCTCCAAAACTCTATGTACTCACCAGATGGGATATAAAAAATAAAGTGGTAGAAGTGCTTGGTCAAATAACAAGGGAAAAGTTTGACGAAGTTAAGCAAGAAAAGCAGTATGGCCCGTATCTGCCAAAAAACTATATAGTTCCTGCTTCTAAGATGGAGAAGTTAGATGAAAACAAAAGTCACGCTAAGTGAAGAACTACCTAACAATATTATTGTTTCACATAAAAAAGAGTCAGATGATCTGTCTCAATATTACCTAGACAATAAACTTGTGATAATTGACAACTTTGTTTCTAAGGATGAAATTGCAATACTCCAAGATTCCCAAACACAAAACAAAAACAACTACGATGTCGGAGGAAAGCATACTGTAGAGGGAGTCATTGGAAAGCCAAGCACCTTATTTAGAAATGCTCAGGCTGCAACAATTCTAGCAAATATAAGAGACAGGCTTGGGGAATTTTCTGTAAAGCGATATAGATTGTTTAGCAATGATTTGGCCTCTAGATACTTCATGGGAGATTTGAAGTATGTCAGAGATGACCAATTTAATCTTAGGTTTGATGCAAAAGAAAAACCTCGCAGAATGCATATGGATAATTATGACCAAGAGCCTATGAGAATATTCTTGAATCTTGATAATGAACCTAGAGTATGGAGGATATCCTGCCCTTGCACTTACTGCGATGCCTGCAAACAAAAACAGAATTGTCACGAAATTGAGTTTGGTTCTGGTGCATTGTGGGTAGTAAATACAAAAAGGGTTAACCACCAATTAGTTTATGGCAAGAGGCTTGGGGTATTTTCTAGGTTCTTTCCCTTACTGGAAGAAATGGCATGAAAGTCCTTTACGTAACGACATTTAATGACAAGCTTTTTAAAGCTACCGGAAATGACATGATTACGTCTTTCGTCAAATATAAGACAGAAGGCGATCTTCTCATTGCTCACGAAGACGGTCTAGACGCAGTTATTCCCCACCATAGAAAGTTTATTTTTCATGACTTAGAACAAGATAGCTTTCTTTCTTCATGGCTAAAGGAAAACGAGGACATCATACCTGTCGAGCTTGGTGGTAAATTTGAAGGTGTCTATGAGGAAAAAACTAAATTCAATCAAAGAGCCTCTCAGTGGTTTAGAAAAATAGTAGCACTCAATGCGGCTATGGATAATAAGTCAGACTACGAAGCTATAGTATTCCTAGATAGCGACACGGTGGTAAATAAGCATCTACCGGGATCAAAGATAGAGGAGATATTTAGCGGTCACTCTATGTTCTATCACTTAGGGCCTCACAGGAAAAAGTCTGGCACTGGGATAGAGTCCGGCATAATTGGATTTAACTTAAAAGAAGAAGGAGCCTTACTCTTAAGCATTGTTATCAACAAGTTTAGGAGTGGTGAGTTTAGAAAATATCTTAGATGGGATGACGGCTATGTATTTAGAATGGTCGTTGAAGAATATACAAATATAGCAACCAGAGATATTGTAGATGTCCAAGAAAACAATGTCGTAGAACATGGGCCTTTTGCTGAATACTTAGTTCATAAAAAAGGAATACATTGGAAAAGGCACGGTTTACCCTCTATGAAAGGTCATAAAGATCCACAATAGAATGGCAGCGTCTCCACCAAAGACAATTCTTACACAACATGAGAGAAGCAAGGTTGTAGGAAGGGCTTTTGCTGAAGGCTGTGGTGGTGGAATCATAGACATTTTTAAGCTTCAAGAACTAGCAAAGAGAAACATAATAGTACCTCGCGTTGCTAGTTACGGAATACTTCGTGGTTGTGGAGATGCCCTTAAAGCCGCAAAGGATTACTGGCATATAGATCACGGATATTTTTTCAGATCAACCACCCCAGAGTCTTACGACGGATACTACAGAATAACCAACAATACATTTTGGCATAACGGTCTTGGCAAGTTTGACTCAGATCGTTTTTTACAATTAAAGCTAAAAGGTTTGAAGGTAAAAGATTGGCGTAAAACAGGAGATCATGTAATAGTTGTCCCTCCGTCAAAATACATGGCGGACTATTGGGGTATGCATGACTGGCTAAGAAATACCGTAAGAGAGTTGCAGCAATACACAGATAGAAAAATAGTTGTATCCATAAAAAACGAAACTCCTTTAGAAAGAGTGCTGCCGAATGCATGGGCATTGGTAACAGACCATTCAAATGCGGGAATAACAGCCCTACTTAACGGAGTTCCTACGATCTTTACTAACCCATCGAGAAAGTTGGGTGAAGTGTCGGACATTGAGAATCCACCTATGGATCGTGACTTTTTTTACGGACTAGCTTATCAACAATGGACTTTAGACGAAATAAGATCAGGTGAAGCATGGAATTACTTGGGCGATACAAAACATTAATAGCAGAAGTAGAAAACAGAAAGCCTAAAACCATACTTGAGGTTGGAACGCACCGTGGAAACAGTGCGATAACTATGGTCAATAAGGCAAAAGAATATAACGATGACGTATTCTATTACGGCTTTGACATATTTGACTGGGGAAATGAAGAGTTCATGGATAAGGAGTTTAATGGTAAAAGCTATGCCAATATTGGAAAAGCCAAACGCCGACTCAGACGAGAGGGTGTAGAGCATAAATTGTTTGCTGGGAATACCGTGAGAACATTAGCCAAATTCTCTCCAGAAAGACAAATAGACTTTGTTTTTATTGACGGTGGACATTCAATAGAAACGATAGAAAGTGACTGGAAGAATGTAGAAAAGTTCATGGACGACGAAACAGTTGTTATATTTGACGACTATTACGAAAACAGAGACGACTATGGATGCAAAACACTCATAGACGAGCTTGACAAAGATCCTAATTTTTTGGTAGATAGACTAGATCCTATAGAGATCGTTGAGAAGAACAACATACATCTTAGATTAGCAAAGGTAAAAAAGAATGTCAGTGCAGATTAGTGATTTAACCATAGTTAGCGCAGCTTGGAACTGTTCAAGTTTTTTAGAGGCAAACTGGAAATTAATATCTGAGTATTCAACAGATGGTCTTCAGTGGGTTGTTGCAAATAATCACCCAGAAAAAAGCTTAGGTATGGTTGAGACCATTCCGAACTTTAAAATTATTGACGGAGTTCCTCAATCGAAATTAAAATTACCGCTAAAAAGCAAGGCTATACATGTAGGAAGCTATCACCACGCCGCTGGTATTAACAAAACAATACCACACATTAAAACTAGATATGCTTTGTTTTTAGACCCTGACTTTTTTATAGGGCCGTCTTTAGTAGAAATAATTGACTACATGGACAAAAAAGACCTTGCGTTCTTTGGGACACCTTATGCAATAGATGGGGCTGATAGGCCAAGTCATACATTCCCGTGTGTTTACTGCATGTTTGTGGACACAACAAAAGTTGACATCTCTACATTTGACTTTACGCCACAACCAAGCGATCTGTACAAAGGCGATACTGGAACAAAAGTTTATTTAGACCATTTAGATTATCCTCATGAGTCGGTTAGACAATCTGTCGCTGACATAAAGGTAAAGGATCAGTTGGCACAAAGACCTCACATCAAATGGCCATATACAAAAAGTACGCTACAAACTGTCTACGGTATGAAGACTCCAGAACACGCAAAAAATAACTACTTCTGGAAAAACGGAGGCGAATACTTTGGCTCTCATGTAAGAATGAAAATAAAAGCTAGAAACGAAGAGGGAACTGTATTCTCCGCTAAAGCAACTGAACCACACAGTGAAGCAGTTCACATAATGAATATTGTAGAAGCTGTTCAACATATAAGACAGGTGGAGCCACAAAAAATGGTGACTCCTCTATTTAGAGTTTTTATGCACCAAGATGCTATAAATGAAAGTCATAAAGTTCTTAGATCGGGCTATGTATCTCAAGGCAAAGTCAACAATATTTTTGAAAAAAAGCTTATGGCTCATTTCAGTAACAAAAACATAGTTACTGTTAATTCTGGAACATCAGCTTTACACCTTGCGTTTGACCTAATAAAACAAGAAGAGTCTCTAGATAAATCTTGTCAAGTTGTTTGCAGTCCATTAACGTGTGCGGCTGGACTGCTACCAATAGTTTCAAACGGACTTTCCATAAAATGGTGCGATATATCACCATCAAATCTAAATATAGACTTAGACAAAGCGGCAAAGCTACTCAATGAAAATACAAGAATTCTTAGCTTTGTTCATTGGGGCGGATATCCAATAGACTACAAAAAGCTACAGGAGATAAAAAAGCAATACGCGCTAAAATACAAAAAACCATTATATATTGTTGAGGACTGCGCTCACGCTTGGGGTTCTACTTGGAACAACCGTCCTGTTGGTGCAGTTCTTAACGATAATTCAACATTTAGCTGTTTTAGTTTTCAGGCCATAAAATCTTTGACAACTGGAGATGGAGGGCTTCTGATAACACCGCCCAATTTCAAAAAAATGGCAAGAAAAAAGAGATGGTTTGGAATAGATAGAGATAATAATGAGGATTTCAGAGGCGGATATCCTATTCAAGATTTAGGTTTTAAGTTTCATATGAATGACATTTCTTCTGCTCTTGGAATTGGTAACATGCCACATATTAAAAGTGCAATAGAAGATGCTAGAGAAAACGCCGATGTCTACTATAAGAAACTTTCCGATCTTCGTTATGTCAAACTTCTGGACAACGACTATCAATCTCGGTCAAGTTACTGGCTTTTTACTATAAGGGCTATGTATAGAGATCAGCTTTCAGAACACCTAAAGGAAACAGGTATACAAACTAGTCTCGTACATCACAGAAATGATACACATCCTATATTTAAAAATTTTAAATCGAAAGCAAATGCACTACCAGTACTAGATGAAGTTTCTAAGGATATGCTTTGCCTTCCTGTTGGTTGGTGGATGACACCACACAAAATTAGAAAAATTGTGGACAGGATAAAAGATTTTTACGTACACAGAAAGGGCTAAAATGAAGTCGCATGAAGAGTCTTGGCATAGGACTATAAAATACAGAATAGAGTTTTTAGATGATATTTCTTCACTGCATGAAAGCGGGGATTATACCAACTTTAGACAGATAGAAAGTTTGCGTAAAAACATAAGCGGAGGTAAC
>CEON01110808.1_pt1 | contig 16788 bp, 19 predicted proteins | sample 530291 | NCBI WGS metagenome assembly CEON01 (sample SAMEA2619888, study PRJEB7988) | marine metagenome | biome: marine biome (ENVO:00000447); feature: surface water layer (ENVO:00002042); material: "saline water (ENVO:00002010), including plankton (ENVO:xxxxxxxx)" | depth 5 m
TAGAGATACAAAAATTAGTTACATTTCTATTAGATAATAAAAGAACAGAAGATGAAATTGTAATCACTTTTGATTCTAAAAACGGGTCAGAAAGTGTCGAAGAATATCTTAGAGCCAAATCGGTAAATAATGAGTTCAACTGGTATCCATTTGAGTTTAATGGTAACTTTTCAGATTTGAAAAATCATACGAAAAAAATGTGTAGTGGTGATTTTATTTGTCATTTAGATGCTGATGAAATACCTCACGAGACTTTGATTGAACAATTACCTCAGATAATTGAGATGAATGAAGTTGATTTGATTTGGTTGCCTAGAGTCAATACAGTTGAAGGTATTACAGAAGAACATATCAACAAATGGGGATGGAATGTCTCAGAGAAAGGTTGGGTTAATTATCCTGATTATCAAGCAAGAGTTTTTAGAAATACAGAAGAGATAAAATGGATACGACCTGTTCACGAATACATAAGTGGTTCAAAAACTTACTCACATTTACCACCATATGAAGAGTTGAGTTTATATCATCATAAGACAATTCAAAAACAAGAAAAACAAAATAAATTTTATAATCAAAACTTTAGTCAAGAACTGAATGTCAGGAGATAATATGAAAGCTTTAGTTACAGGTGGTGTTGGGTTTGTTGGTACAAATTTAATAAAAAGACTACTAAAAGAAAACTATAGTGTTACATCAATAGACAATTATTCAGTTGGTGTCAAAGAAAATGAACAAGAAGGTGCATTATATTTAGATTTGGATTTATCAGATAGTACACCAAGACACGGTTCTTGGGCCCAAGGTAAATTTCAATTAGATAAACCAGATGTTATTTTTCATATGGGAGCTCTAGCCAGAATACAACCTTCATTAAAAAATCCACATCATACCATATATAATAACTTTATAAGTACACTTAATATTTTAGAATACGCTAGAGAAAATAATATTCGTTTTGTATATGCAGGTTCTAGTTCATATCATCACGGTTTATATGGTAGTCCTTATGCATGGTCTAAATTTAGTGGTGAAGATTTATGTAAACTTTATAGTAATGTTTATAATGTTGAAACATCTATATGTAGATTTTACAATGTTTACGGCCCACATCAAATCGAAGATGGGACCTGGGCTACTGTAATTGGTATATTTGAAAAACAATACAGAGAAGGTGAACCATTGTCAATAGTAGGTGATGGTGAACAAAGAAGAGATTTCACTTATATTGATGATATAGTTGATGGTATAATAAAATGTTCAAAACAATCTTTCAAAGGTGAGATATTTGAATTAGGTAGAGGTGTTAATTTTAGTATCAATGAAATAGCTAATATGTTTGGTAAAGATTATCCTAAAAAATATTTAGAACAAAGAGATGGTGAGTATGATGTAACTTTGGCTGACTATTCAAAATCTAAATCAAAACTAGGTTGGCAACCAGTAGGTAATTTAAAAGACTACATTGAATCAATAGTGAGGTCAGTGGATGATTAAAATAAAAATATCAAATCCTATAAAAGGTAAAAATAAAATTTCTTTTATGGGGTTTTTGATGTTGAAAAATTTACTGAGAGATTATAGTATCGATATAACAGAGTCAGATGATTACGACTATTTGTTTTTAGGTGCTAATGATATCTTAAATAAAAAAATTAGTTTACAAGAGAGTATTGATTATGGTTTAGAAAACTGTAATAAAATTACAGGTGATTATTTTTTATTCGATGGGTCAGATTCAACTTCACTAATGGGTGCCTATGAGGTATTCGAACAGAGTGATGCTAAGTTCTTATTTAAAAATCAATTACTAAAGACAAGAGAAGACTATAAAAAACCTACTTCATTTAATAAATGGTTCTTTAAAAACGGGTCAGATTTAGATTTAGGTTACGATATTCCAGAAGAAACTTGGAAAAGAATAAGATTATCAGGTTGGAATCTAGGTTATTTAAAAGGTGACTATTTCAGACCTACTAATCAAAAATGGTACGAAATAAGTAAAGATAAAGTGGTTGATTTGTGTGCTATATTTCAAGCTAATCATCCACCTAATTCAGACCATTTAGCAGAGAATGCATCTTTCTATACTAATCATAGAAAAGGTGCTTGGGAAGTAATTGGTGATAATCCAGGTTATACCTACGTTAAAGATAAATTACCTTTTCAAGAATATATGAATACATTATATCGTTCTAAAATGTCTTTGTCACCTTTTGGTATGGGTGAACTTTGTTACAGAGATTTTGAAGTGTTTGAATTGGGTGTTGCTATGATAAAACCTAATATGAATATAGTTAACACAACACCAAACCCTTACATACCAGATGAAACTTACATACCTGTTGATTTAGATTGGCAAGACTTAAACGAAGTAGTATTATCAATGTTAGATAACCAAAATCAGTTAGATTATATTGTTAATAATAGTAGAAAAGTTTACGATAATTTGTATTCAGCACATACCTTTTGTATGTATTGGTATGATTTTTTCTCTAATTTAAATAATGTTAAACAGGAGACAAGATGAAATTTGCTTTAATGATGGATGATTGTGCTATAAAATCTTATTACATAAAAGATGGTTCTGCATATGATTATAATGATAACCCATTTGTATATCATCATTCAGTATCACCTCAATGTATGACTGCTATGCAAAATTTACCATACTTGTTTGATGAAGGTTATTTTTGGAATTGGTCAGAATGGGATAATTTACCAGATGTTGATTTAGATTTAATTTTTTATGACAATGGTAAAATTGGTTTAGATAATATTAATTATGAAAAATATAGTGTAAGTAGATTAAGAGAAAAATATCCTAAAGCAAAGATATTAGGTTGGATAAAAGAAGTTTGGGTAGGTCAAGCTGGTAATTATGAGCACGAAAGATATGTAAATAGATTAAAACATTTAAACGAGTGTGATGCTATTGTAACTTCTGGTGTATCAACTCAATTCAAAAACATAGATGTATTTAATCATATAAGAAAGTACGTAGATAAGAAGTGGAATTTCTTATCTCAACCTGTTAATACTGAATATTTATTTGATAATTTTTACTCTGATGAAAAAGAATTAGCAATGTATGCATATCTACCAAACCCTATTCCAAGAAGAGGTGAAACGTATAATTTTGTAAATTATTTAAGTAAAAAGTATAATGTAAAAGTAATTCATAAACCATTACAAGACGGTCAGAAATTTGATTATCTGAGTTTAAATGATTTCATACGATTGTGGTCTTCTTGTGCATTTCATTTTAACTTAGACCCTCTTGATATATTTCCAGGAAATCAAGTTATGCAAGTAGCTTGTACAGGTGGTCTAAATTTTGGTGGTGTAAATGAATCTCATACATTATTGTATCCAGAGACAGCGACTTGTGATGTTAAGGTACTAGAAGATATATTCGTTGAGTGTTTAAATAATGATTCATTAAGATTTAAAATGATAGAATATGCATGGGAAAAAGTGAACGAAATTTATGGATTCAAAACAGTAAAAAAACAAATTAGTGATTTAAAATATTAATGAATAAAAAAATATTTTCAGAAATAAAAGTATTTCAACCTGAAGTCTATACAGATTATAGAGGTGAGCTTTGGACAACTTGGAAGAAAGAGAATTTTGATTTAGATTTCAATCACGATAAAGTTTCTACTTCGAGAAAAAATGTAATCAGAGGCATTCACGGTGATGATAAGTCTTGGAAGTTAGTAACCTGTTTATATGGTGAGATGTATTTCGTTGTAGTTGATAATAGACCTGATTCAGATACATATTTAAAATGGGACTATATTATTTTAAATGACAAGAATAGAAAATCAGTTTTAGTACCTCCGAGGTTTGGCAATTCTTTTTGTGTTTTAAGTGAATATATGATATTTATGTACAAATGGTCTTACCCTGGTGAATATCCAGATACAGACGACCAGTTTACATTAAAATGGAATGATTCTCGTATCAACATAAATTGGCCGATAGAAAATCCAATATTATCAGAAAGAGACAAATGAAGTTACAAATACCAGGTTATTTAGAAAAAGTTAGAGAAGTTACATTAACAAAAGAAGATTTGATATCCTTCGAATCTGAAATAAAACAAAAATATGAAGACGGTGAAATACCAGCTCCAATTCATTTATCAAAAGATAATGAAGATGAACTGATAGAAATATTTCAATACATAAGTAAAGATGATTGGGTATTTTCAGCATGGCGAAATCATTATCATGCTTTACTACACGGGTTCGATAGACAATTTTTGATGGATACTGTAGTTGAAGGTAGAAGTATGGCAACTAGTAGCAATACTAATAAATTTTATTCATCAGCTATAGTTGGTGGTATTATACCAATTGCATTAGGTACAGCTATGGGTTTAAAAAGAAGAGGTTCATCTGAAAAAGTTTGGTGTTTTATTGGTGATATGACTTACGAAACTGGTGTGTTTCACGAATCTTACAAATATGCTAAGAACTTTGAACTACCATTACAATTTGTAGTCGAAGATAATAATTTAAGTGTACATACACCAACAGATGTAACTTGGAAAACTAAACAAGAAATTCCTGATGATATAGTTTACTATGAATATGAGAATGGTTATCCACATCACGGCACTGGTGCTTGGGTTAATTTTTAGAGGTTATAATGAGATACAAAGATGAATTAATAAGAGCTATGAATTGGTTAGGTCAAAAAGATAATACACTCTTTTTAGGTCAAGCTACACTTTTTAGTGGTCATGCTATATCAGGTACTTTAACTGAAGTACCAGATGAAAAGTTAATTGAACTACCTGTTATGGAAGAAGTACAAATGGGAATGTCTACTGGTTTATCACTAGAAGGTTATGTACCAATTACAATTTATCCTAGATTTAATTTTATGATGTTGGCTATTAATCAATTAGTAAATCATATGGATAAAATGAGAGAGATGACTAAAGATATGTTGATACCTAAAGTGATTGTAAGAGTAGCTGTAGGTGCTAGAAAACCTTTAGACGGTGGTTCACAACATACTCAAGATTTTACAGAGTCTATTAAAAATATGTTGACTGATGTTAAAGTCGTTGAATTGTTAGAACCTGAACAGATATTTTCTACTTTTGAAGATGCTTACAATAGAAACGGTTCGACAGTTGTTGTTGAGTGGGGTGACTTTTATGCTGAAAAATAAGTTTAAGTGGCAGTTGATAAATGACAGTATAACTCAAGATGATAAGAAAGCTCTAACTGATTTTATCAATACACCCAATCAAAGATTTACACAAGGTGAACAAGTTAAGAAATTTGAAGAAGAATGGTCAGAGTGGGAAGGTGTAAAACATAGTGTTTTTGTAAATTCAGGTGCTTCAGCTAATTATATAATGGCTTCAATAATGAAAGAGAAAAAAGGTTTAGGTGAAGTTATAGTGTCACCATTAGGTTGGGTGTCTGATGTTTCACCATTAGTTAACTTAGGTTTCAAACCAGTTTTTGTTGATGTAGATATGAAAACTATGTCAATAACTCTTGATAATATAAAGAAAGCCATAACTGATAAAACTGTTGGTATCGTTTTAGTGCACGTGTTAGGTTTTAATGCTATCAATAATGAGATAGTAAAATTTTGTAAAGATAATGATTTATTTTTAATCGAAGATTGTTGTGAAGCTCACGGTGCAACATACAAAACAAGAAAATCTGGTTCATTCGGTGATGTATCTAATTTTTCTTTTTACTTTGGACATCACATTACAACTATTGAAGGTGGTATGGTTTGTACTAACGATGATGAACTATTTGAATATGCTAAATTATTTCGCTCACACGGTATGACGAGAGAAGCTAGTGAGTCAACCCAAGAAAAGTATAAAAAAAATTATCCAGATTTAAATCCATTATTTACATTTGCAGTACCTGGATACAATGTCAGAAATCAAGAACTCAATGCAGTTTTAGGTAGACAACAACTTAAAAGACTTAATTTCAACGTAGAGAAAAGAGCTGAGAATTTTAATACTTGGTTATCTAATTTAGATTCAGATAAATATTATATTGATTTTCAACGAGAAGGCAATAGTAATTTTGCTTTACCTTTAATTGTGGAAAAAAATAACTTGGTTTTGTTTAAAAAGGTTTGTAAATTCTTAGTAGAAAAAGATGTTGAATTTAGAGTAGGTACTGCAGGTGGTGGTAGTCAGGCTAGACAACCATATCTGGAACAATATGATTTTGTTACTCACGAGTTAACAAATATGGACTACATACACGAGTATGGTTTATACATTGGTAATCATCCTGAGTTGAATCAAGATGACATTATAAATTTATGTAAAGAGTTAAATGAATTATGATTAACTTTAATGACAAGAATATTCTAGTTACTGGTGCCAATGGTATGATTGGTAAACAGTTAGTAGAAATCTTAAAAACAGAGTATTCACCAAGATACATAAGTGAGGTTGATTTACCTTTATATGATTTAAGAAGTAGAAAAGATTGTGAGACTATATGTGATGGACAGGATATAATATTTCATCTAGCAGGGATAAAAGGTTCACCTCAAAGATGTATGGAGGCACCAGCATCATTTAGTGTACCAATGATTCAATTCAATGCAAATATGATAGAAGCAGCATACAACGCTGACGTAGATTGGTTTCTTTATACAAGTTCAGTAGGTGTTTATCACCCTGCAGAAGTCTTTAATGAAGATGATGTTTGGTCAACATTCCCATCAGAGAACGATTGGTATGCTGGTTGGGCTAAACGAATAGGTGAAATGAACGTTCAAGCTTATGTCAAAGAGTATGATTGGAATAAATGTTCAATAGTTAGACCAGCTAATGTTTATGGTCCAAATGATAATTTTGGTAAATGGTCAATGGTTATACCTTCCTTGATATCAAAAGGATATCATAATGATATCATAAATGTGTGGGGTGATGGTTCACCCATAAGAGACTTAATTTATTCTGAAGATGTGGCTCGTGGTATGATTCATATGGTACAAAATAAAGTTACTGAACCTGTTAATTTAGGTAGTGGTACTGGTGTTACTATTAAACAAGTAGCAGAAATCATTTCTGAATATTTCAATAAAGAAATTATTTGGGATAAAACAAAACCAATGGGTGATACAAAAAGATTGATGGATATGAGTAGAGCAAGTTCTTATGGTTTTGAACCTAAGACTTCTTTCAAAGAGGGTATAATAAAAACAATAGAATGGTATAAGGAGAATAGTTAATGTTTTACAAGGGTAAAAAAGTACTTGTTACAGGTGCAGGTGGTTTAGTAGGTACACAAGTAGCAAAGTTATTATTAGAACAAGGTGCAACTGTCAGAGGTACATATCGTAACAGAGAAGTACCATCGTGGGTCGGTGATTTAGAAACAATGAAATGTAATTTTATGAATCTTGACGATGTCAAAAAAGCAGTTGATGGTATGGATATTGTTTTTGTATGTTCTGCAAATACATCTGGTGCTGGTGTTATGGCACACGACCCGTTACAACACATCACACCAAATATTATAATGAACTCGACATTGATGGAAGAATCTTATCGAGCTGGTGTTGAAAGATTCTTTTTTGTCAGTAGTGCTACAACATACCCACCAGCAGATTATCCTATTAAAGAAGAAGAAGTATTTAGTGGTGAACCTTACAAAACTTATTTTGGTGTAGGTTGGATGAAAAGATATACAGAGATATTAGGTCAATTTTATCAAAGAAATAATTTGATGAATATTGCAACTGTCAGACCAGCTAACATTTATGGTGTACAAGGTGAGTTTAGTGATGAGACAGGTCACGTCTTACCAGCTTTGATAAGAAGAGCTTTAGAAAAACAAGACCCTTATGTAGTTTGGGGTAATCCAGATGTAGTCAGAGATTTTACACATTCAAAAGATATGGCAAGAGCTTGTTTAGATGTTACTGAAAAGTATGCAGTTTGTGACCCAATTAATATAGCAAGTGGTAATTTAGTTACAATAGGTGAGTCTGTTGATTTAATTTTAAAATATGCAAATCACAATGTTGAACCACAATATGATGAAAGTAAACCAGTAACAATACAATATAGAGCATTAGACACTACTAAAGCTAAAGAAGTAATTGGTTACAAACCTTCGATATCATTTGAAGATGGTTTACAAGAAACAGTTGAATGGATTAAGGAGAATATGTAAATGAGAATATTAGTAACTGGTGTTACTGGTTTTGTTGGTAGTCATATGGTTGACTATCTTTTAAAAAATACTAAAGACACTCAAATATATGCTATCAGAAGATGGAGAAGTCGTGATGATAATATTAAACATATGTATGGAGATGATAGAGTAAAGTTTATTGAAGCAGATTTAACTGATAGAGGTAGTTTATATAGAGCTATTGAAATATCAAAACCAGATTTAGTTTATCACTTTGCTGCTCAAAGTTTTCCAGAGACAAGTTTTTTAACACCTGTTATGACGTTAAACACAAATGTTTTAGGTACAACTAATCTGATGGAAGAATTGAAAACTGCGAAAGACAGAGGTCTATGTGACCCTGTTATAATTAGTGTTTCTTCGTCAGAAGTTTATGGTAACCCGAATGAAGATGAAGTACCAATTACAGAAAATAATCATATCAGAGCAGCGAATCCCTATTCGATTTCAAAAGTTGGTCACGATTTAATGTCTCAATATTATCACAAAGCTTATGATATGAAAATTATTATAACTCGAATGTTTTCACACGAAGGTGCTCGTAGAGGTAAAAGATTTGCATTATCTTGGTTTGCACATCAAGTTGTTCAAAATGAAAAAGGTTTTGGTGATGGGTTTATAAGACACGGTAACTTAGATTCTGTTAGAACATATAATCATATAGATGATGCTGTTCATGCTTATTGGTTAGCTGTTGATAATTGTGAACCAGGTGGTGTTTACAATATAGGTGGAGATTATACGTGTACAGTAGGTGATGCATTAAATATGTTGATTAGTAAATCTACTAACAAAGAATTAAAACCTTTACTTGACCCTGAGAGAGTAAGACCTACTGATATTACTTTACAAATACCTGACAGTACAAAATTTAGAAATGCAACAGGTTGGAAACCGACTAAAGGTTTAGAAGAAATATGTGATGATTTATTAAATTATTGGAGAGAACAATGAATAGAAAATATTTACCAACAGTAGCTGAATTAATAGATAGACTTTCTATCATTCAACTAAAAGAAGTATTTATAACTGACCATAAAGATGAATATGCTGAAGAAATTAAAGATATAGTCCACGACTTATCAGAACTAGGTTTAAACGGTGAAATGATTAGAGCTATCATAGTTTTATCACAAATGAATCTACATATCTGGCATAATGAAACAAAGTATCGAGCTGGTGAAGGTGATGGTAATCTTGGTTTGACTCATGGTCTAAATGGTATACGAAATACTGCTAAAAATATTATACAAGACCACGTTGATGAAAATAGTAGAAAAGATTACAAAATAGATTGTATAGCCGCTGAGTTCAAAGATTGGGAGGTTAGTTGGTGAGTAAAAATGTAATCTGGTGGATTGGTGTAAAGAATCCAGACTTGTCTGAAAAGTATGATGGTTTTGGTTACTATGAATATTCAAAAAAAACTTGGCAACACTTTTGTAAAAGATTTGATTGTGAATTTGTAGAATTTTCTGAACCAGTTGAAAAAGATATGTTCAAGTTTAGAATCAACTGGCAGAAAGCTATATTTGTATTTGACGAATTAGAAAGACGAAATATTGATTACGACCAAATATGTCTAGTTGATGCAGCCTTGATGTATAAATGGAACGGACCTAACTTTTTTGAATTAACTGAAAATAAATTCACTGGATGGCACGATAGAGATAATATGAGATGGATACGAGAAAGTATTGATGGATATAAAGAGTTTTTTGATAATTATGAGTTAGACCAATCAAAATATATTAGTTCAGGTTTTATCATATTCAATAAACAACATAGGGATTTTTTCAAATCATTTCAAAAATTATATTATGATAATGTTGATACATTTGTTGAGTTACAAGACAAGATTGTTAGAAAAGGTACTGAACAAACACCGTTAAACTATTGGTTACAAAAGAATGATATCGATGTTAAGACAGACTTACCTCTGATGTTTAAGTTAACACACATGCATAGAAAAGAATTATATGGTTATAATTGGCAGTTGGATGAAGATAAGACACCATTTTTTATCAAGTATGGTTATAATTGGATTTTTAATGGAATACCGAAAGACCAACGTGGTGACATTATGAAACAAACTTGGGATTTAGTAAAACACAATTATGATAAAACTCACGAAGAAATAGTTTTAGAAGAGGTGTTGCATAAAGATACTGCAAAGTATACGACATCACGAAAATTCAAATCTGATTTGTTCAAAATATTCTCAGATAAAAAATATAAAAAAATGAGTCTGTTAGAATTAGGTTGTTGTAGAGGTATGACAACAAGAGTATACTCTGAACTATTCGAGAAAGTTTACGGTTACGATAATAGTAAAGAAAATATATTAGCAGCTAAAGATGTTTGTATAAATAATTACAACATAGATTTTCACATCAAAGATGTTTATGAAAATGAATGGGACTTTCCTATAACAGATGTTGTTGTTATTGATGCAGCTCACGATTATGATAGTGTAAGTTTTGATATAGATAGAGTTATGAAACATAATCCAAACGCTACTTTAATCTTAGATGACCACGGTAATCCTAATCAAGAGATTAAAAAAATTATTGAAGATAAAGTAAAAGAGTATAACTTGAAAATCGATAAATTCATCGGTGAAGATTCAGGTTTTAAATGTGCTAATGGTCTAGTATTTAACGACAGAGAAGGTGTCGTTATTAACTTAAAATAAAAAAATGTATTTACAAAATAAAATTAATATTTATCTAAAATAGGAGTTACAATTATGAAAATATTAGTTACAGGTGGTGCAGGTTTTATCGGTAGTCATATCGTTGACAGGTTACTTGCAGAAGGGCATGAAGTTACAGTCTTAGATTTATGGGAAAGTAATGAAATCAAAGCTCATTCAGATAATCCAAGTTTCAATTTTGTCAAAGGTAATGTTACTGACGATGACTTAATTGATAGTTTAGTTAGTGGAGCACATAGAGTCATTCATATGGCAGCTGTTCTAGGTACAAGTGAAACTATTACTACTTACGATGTTGAACAAGTAGCTGAAGTGAATGTAGTCGGTACAGTTAAGATGTTAAAACTTTGTCAAAAACATGGTGTAGGTAGAATTATTATTCCGACAACACCAGATGTAACTTGGTTAAATCCTTATAAAATTACTAAAGCAGCTATCGAAAAGTTTGCTCAGTTATTTTCTGAGAATTATGGTGTAGAAGCAGTTTGTCTAAAACTTGGTAATATCTATGGTTCAAGAGAAAGATGGTTAGACGGACCTAAAGAAGCACCTTATAATTATCAAAAAGTTATACCAACAATTTTAATGGAGACATTAAAAGGTAATCAATTCAACATATATGGTAATGGTGACCAGAAGTCTGAATACATTTATGTTGGTGACGTTGTAGAATCTTTTTACAGAGCATTAACTTCAGATAAAAATCTAGGTGGTGAAGTAATACACGTCGGTAGAGATGAGAATCAATCTGTAAATCAAATCATTGATGCTGTTGAACAAGCTTGGGGTAGAAAAGTAGATAGAAATTATGTCGATATGAGACCTGGTGAACATCACGTTGAAATTACACTTGACCCTAAACCTCTTAAAGACTTATTAGATTACGAATTACAATATGATTTAGATGAGGGTCTAAAAGAGACTATTAAGTATTACGAGGATGTATACGCTGAGTTGTATTAGATGAAAAATATAGTCTTTATGATGAACGTAGACCTCGAAGATAAAGGTAGGTTTGCTAGTTCACGAACAAACCCATACAAGTATTCGATTGAAAGTTGGCGAAAGTGGTCTGATAAAAATAATTGTGAATTATTCGTATTAACAGATGAACTTGTAGACCATAACTTTATGGGTATTTGTTGGCAAAGATGGTATATATTTGATTTACTTGAAGCTAATAATATTGAGTACAATCAAATATTATCTATTGATGCTGATACAATAGTACATCCAGATTGTCCAAACTTTTTTGAAATGACTGATAATAAATTTACAGTTTGTCATTTTGATGGTAGTTGGGATTGGGTACTAAGAAGTATTGAAAATTATTCAAAACATATATTCGGTGGTATGAAATTCAGAATGGATAAGTATTTTGATAGTGGGTTTTGGATAGTTAATGAACAACATAAAGACTTTGCAAAGAGTGTAACAGACTTGTACAACGAGAAAGCAAGTATGTTTAGAGAGTTAGAAAAACTTCATACTGGTACTGAACAGACACCTCTGAATTTTATGACTAAAGTTGAGGACCTCGATATGACTTACTTACCATATGAGTTCAATATGAATGATATGCCAAGAAGAGAGATTCTTACAGAAGATTTGTTTTTTACAAAATGTGGTTGGGTATATCAGTATAATGCATTACCAAATAATAAAAACAATGAGTTAACTGACTATTGGATGAAAAAAACATACGAGCATTTTTATGGGACTTACAAAGAATGAAGAATGAATACAAAAACATACTAGCACTAGCAGCTCATACTGATGATGTTGAAATAGGGTGTGGTGCAACACTTTACAAATTAAAAGAATCAAACGATGTTAACATTAAAGTTTTAGCTTTTTCATTAGCACCAGGTGATAAAAATACCGTTACAGATGAATTTTCTAAGTCGATGGAAATTATGAATGCTGATTACGAATTATATGATATACCTATTAGATATTTGAGTGATAATAGACAAGTTGTATTGGATGCATTATACAAAGAGTCAAAACAAAACCAATATGATGTAGTCTTTTGTCCTAATTCTTTTGATACTCATCAAGACCACGAAGTAGTAAATCGTGAATGTTTTAGAGCATTTAAGAAAACTTCAATTCTTGGTTTTGAAATGCCTTGGAATGTTAGAACTTTTAATTATGACTTATTTGTTGAGGTAAGTGAACAAAATCTAAACAGTAAAGTATCTCATTTTGAATGTTATCAGACTCAGTTACATAGACCATACTTCACAAAAGATTATGTTTTCACAAGTGCTAAATATAGAGGTTATCAGTCAGGTAAAAAATATGCGGAGGCTTTTGAAGTAATAAGAATGGTAATGTAATGAAATTAAAAAATAAAATTGCAATTGGTTGTTTGGTTCAATGGTACGAAATTGAACTTGTAAGTGAATATTTACAAAGTGTTAAGAATGCTGTTGACCAAGTTGAAAATAAAGATAATGTGATTATTGATTTATATTTTAATTTAGATGAAACATTAGAAAAAATAGATACCACTAAGATTCAAAAATGGGAAATTTTAGAAAAATATCACCAGATATTAAATAAAATTTTTGGTTATGATGACCATTATGATTCTCTCGTTGGTTGTGATTATAATTTAAAATTAAGAAATACAGAGTTCACTAAATTATACACAATAGCTGATTATCGAAGAGAGTTCAATGAAAATTATTGTGAAAAAGTTGATGTATTGATGTGGGGTGAAACTGATTCTTTGATACCGAGACAAACATTTCAAATATTAGATAATCTACATAGTAATGTAAAAGATGAAACACCTAAGTATGTTAGTTTCTTTGCAACTTGTAAAATGTGGGATGATAGTTGGAAAGTATTAGAACATCCTGAGTTCACGGATAAACCATTTATCGATATGGATACAGTTGATACAAAGAATTGGTGGAGTTTACGTTACAATATGAGTATTGATGAGATGAACTCTTTTAACGATAAAGTAGAAGAGTTAGATATAAAAGTGATTAATCAATATAAATTTAATGGTTGTGGTTTAGTGATATCGTCAGATGTAATCAAAGCAGGTGTCAATATACCAAAAAGTGTATTTTTTATACACGAAGATACTGCTTTTATGTTACAACTACAAAAAATGTTTGATGGTCAAATACCTGAATATGTTATAAAAAATGTGTTGTTAGTTCATAATAGAAAACACGTCAAGAAAAGAACTTATGTGGTAGGAGAAGATAAAATTAACCCTGGTGATATAGGTAAAGCTAGATTAGAACACGATTGGTATAAGAAAGCAAGTGAAATGAGTCAACACAACACTTACAATATGTTTAATCAATCAAAAACTTTTAGTTGGGAAGATGTATTTAAATGAAGATAGTATTTTTTTCAGAGAGTCAAGTTAGAGGTAAAGTACCAAGAGATTTTGAAAATTCAAGAACTGAGTTCGGTTGGAGTATTTTATTAGATGCTGATTGGTGTCCTATCAATGAAAAACCTACACAAAAATATGATTTAGGTATTATAATAGTACCTAAAAATGACCCTAATGTAGATTTAGATTTAATCAGACAATATTGTAATAAAATTGCTATAATGCAAGAAGGACCTCATTGGTATTATCAAGATTATTCGATTGAAAAACAATTTAATTTTGTAAAAATGTTAAGAGAAGTTGATTGGGTTTATTGTCATAACAAAGATGATAAGTTGTATTATAAAGGTATAGGTTGTGAAGATGTTAGATTGATGAGAACTATGATGATACCAGAAGGTATTTCACCAGCAGGTTATTCAAAAGATAAAAAAGGTGTTCTTATAGGTGGTAACTTTGTTAGTTGGTATGGTGGTATGGATAGTTATTTAGTTTCATTAAATGTTGATGATGATTTATACATAGTATCAATGGGTAGAAAAATTAATAATGAAGAATTAATACCTGATTTAAATCATTTACCATATATGACTTGGCGACAGTGGATAAATTATATAGGTAGATTCAAAGTTGCAGTTCATTTGATGAGACATCAATTAGCAGGTACGTTTTCGATGAACAATTCTTTTCACGGTACACCTTGTGTAGGTTATAAAAAACAAGATACACAACAACTATTACATCCACAAACAACTGTTGAAGTTGGTGATACTGAAAGTGCAGTTAAAGTACTAGAGAGATTATATAGTGATGATAATTTTTACAAAGAGTGTAGTGAAGAAACACTTCACTTATTCAATAAATACCACTCAGAAGAAGCGTGGTTAGAAAGTTGGAAAATAGCTAATGACAAATAAAAGAAAAATTGGTGTCATAGGAAATGGTTTTGTAGGTTCAGCTGTATCATTTGGTTTCTCTGCTACAACTGGTTGTGATTATCAAGTCAAAGTATATGATAAAGACCCTACTAAATCTGTTGACACTTTACAAGATACAGTTAATGATTCAGAGTTTATATTCTTATCAGTACCTACACCGTCAAACAAAGATGGTTCAATGAATTTGGATATTGTAAATCAAGCATTAAAAGATATATCTGAAGTAAATGATAGAGATGATAATGTAGTTTTATTAAGGTCAACTGTTACACCAGGTACTACGAGAAAACTACAAGAAAAATTTACAAATTTAAGATTAGTATTTAATCCAGAATTTCTAACTGAGAGAAATGCAAAATATGATTTTATAAATCAAGCTAGAATTATACTAGGTGGTGAAGGTCATGCATTTGATGGTGTCCAAGAAACAGGTGATTTATATAGGTCAAGATTTGGTGAAAGTCAACCTGTAATTGAAACAACTTGGGAAACAGCTGAATTAATAAAGTATATGAGTAATTGTTTTTTCACAACTAAAATATCTTTTATGAATGAAATGTATCAGATAGCTGAGAAAACTGGTGTTGATTGGGATGTAGCTTTAGATGGATTTTTTAGAGATGGTAGAGTAGGTCATTCACATATGAATGTACCAGGTCACGATGGGAAATTTGGTTTTGGTGGTAGTTGTTTTCCAAAAGACATACAAGCCTTAATACATTTTGGTGAATCTCTAGGTCTAAGTATGAATACATTAAGAGGTGTTTGGGATACTAATTTAGAAGTTAGACCTGAAAAAGATTGGGAAATTTTAAAAGGGAGAGCGGTAGTTGATGATTGATTTTTCAAACACAAGACAGACACATAGATATAAAGGTAGACCTGATGAACTAGGTATGTCTGATATTGAAGCTTCATATCTTGAAGATTTATATAATAAAACTGACGTAGTGTTCGAGTGGGGCTCAGGTTGGAGTACATTATATTTTAAAGATTTTGTAAGAAAATATTATTCAGTAGAACACGATAAAAGTTGGTATAATTTGATTTCAAATGAAATATGGAAATCAAGTGATGAAAATACAGAATTATACTTCAAATCACCTCACGAAATTAAATTTGAAAAACAATATGATGATGTAGCAAAGATAATACTGAAAGAGTGGTCTGAAGAATCAATATCAAGACCACCTTCAAAATTTGAAGTTGAATCTTATGAAGAAGATGGTAAATGGTATTATAAGGGTAGAAGTGGTTTAGATTGGCATTGTTTTATTGATTATCTTAATGTTATCGAAACTACTAATGAAAAAAGATTTGATGTAATTATGGTTGATGGTAGAGTTAGACCATTTTGTGCTTTCAAAGCTAAAGATTATATGGATGAAAAATCGATATTACTCATGCATGATTTTACAGTAAGACCTTGGAATCACTCAATATTAGAGTGGTTTGAATTAGAGAAAACTGTTGATACAATAGGTGTATTGAGAAAGAAGTAGGAGTTCAAATGAAACCAATAAGTTTTATCCAACCAAGTAGAAACAATCTAAAATA
>CEON01045254.1_pt1 | contig 16746 bp, 4 predicted proteins | sample 530291 | NCBI WGS metagenome assembly CEON01 (sample SAMEA2619888, study PRJEB7988) | marine metagenome | biome: marine biome (ENVO:00000447); feature: surface water layer (ENVO:00002042); material: "saline water (ENVO:00002010), including plankton (ENVO:xxxxxxxx)" | depth 5 m
ATGCTGCGTGAGATCGCAGAAGATGACCTGACACCCAAAAAGAAGGACAAAAAGGGTGAACAAGAACTTTGGGAACGAATTGAAGGTGACGGAGCTGCCCCTGCATCTGGTGCAGCAAGGATCTTAAATGAGTTTTGACCCTATAAATAAGAAAGAACATACTATACAAACATAGATAATGCCTTTAGAAGGGGTAAGTCAAGGTTTTAAGGATATAAGTGCATCATTTCAAAGTCATCCTTTGACAAATGACTTGATTGCAATGAAAAATGCGTCTGCAATTGCAAGATCTGTCCGTAATATTGTCTTGACTACCCCTGGAGAAAAGTTTTTTGACCCTGATTTTGGTTCTCGTATCAGCGATTCTTTATTTGAGAACATTGATGACATTTCAGCCTTAACAATTAGGGATGAAATTGAAAATTCTATTCGTAAATATGAACCAAGAGTTATATTAGATGATATTGTGATCAGTCCAAACTTTGATAATAACTCATTTGATGTATTGATTATCTACAGAATCGTTGGAATCGACATTCCACCACAACAGTTAGAGTTTGTATTAGAATCAACTCGATAAATGGCACTAGTAAATTTCGCAAATCTGGATTTTAACCAGATAAAATCCACTCTTAAAGAATATCTTAGGAATAATTCCAATTTTACGGATTATGACTTTGAAGGATCTAATCTGGCCACAATTCTAGACGTACTGGCCTACAATACTTACATCACATCATATAATGCTAATATGGTGTCGAATGAATGTTTCATTGATAGTGCAACATTGAGAGAAAATGTTGTTGCACTTGCACGAAATATTGGTTATACTCCTCGATCAAGGAAAGCTTCTGTTGCATTTGTAAGTTTTTTCGTTGATACTGATGGAATTACACCTGCTCCAGTATCGATTACCCTTAATAAGGGTCCTGTAGCAACATCTGCTGGAACTTTTGGCAATGAATCTTTCGTATTTTCAATTTTAGACGACATTACAGTTCCAGTTGTTGATGGAATTGCATCATTTGACCTTCTTGCACTGTACGAAGGCACATATTTAACTGAATCTTACACATATAACTCAAGAAATCCCAATCAGAGGTTCTTAATTAATAATGTTGGGGTTGATACTGATCAAATTAGAGTAAGTGTAAGAACAAATAGTGGTACTGAGAGGAAAACATACACAAGACAAGACAGTTTGTTTGAAATTGACGGAGAATCAAGAGTATTTTTCCTTCAAGAAGTCGAAGATGAGCGTTATGAGATTATTTTTGGCGACGGAACCTTTGGAAAAGAGCTGAGTGAAGGAAATATTATTGATATTGACTATCTTACTACCACTGGAGGCGATTCAAACGGTGTAAGTTCGTTTGCATTTAACGGAAGACTTACTTATGTGAGAAATGGAGTCACTTATACTGCCACTCAAGGCATTTCGTTAATTACAACTGATATTGCATCCGATGGTGGAGACGTAATTGAGAAAGTAGACTCAATTAAGAAGTTTGCACCGCGAATTTATGCATCTCAGAACCGTGCATTGACCGCTAATGACTATGAAACACTGATTCCTGCCAAAATTTACCCAGAAACTGAGTCAATTTCCGTTTTTGGTGGTGAAGAACTTGTTCCACCTCAATATGGAAAGGTTTTTATCAGCATTAAACCAAGAAGTGGAGAGTTTCTTCCAAACTTGATCAAGCAGAACATCAAAAGAGACCTTAAAAAGTATGCTGTTGCTGGAATTGTTCCAGAAATCCTTGATTTGAAGTATTTGTATTTGGAAACTACTTCAAAAGTATACTATAATCAAAATCAAGCTCCATCTGCATCTGAAATTTCTTCTATCATTCAGAATAATGCAAATGAGTATGCTGATTCAAGTGAAATGAACAAGTATGGTGCAAGATTCAAATATAGTAAATTCTTAAAACTGATTGATGATAGTCATGAATCGATTACATCCAATATCACCTCTGTATCAATGCGTAGAGACGTTAGGGCTGCCCTTAACCAACTCGCGGAGTACTCTATAGGGTTTGGTAACCAATTCCACATTGCATCGATGCAGGGATTCAATATCCGTAGTAGCGCATTTAGAGTTGCTGGTATTACAAGAGATGTTTACCTTGGAGATATTCCAGATACAAACAGAACTTCAGGTTCTTTGTTCTTTTTTACCGTCGATAATCCTTCTTCAACATCACCAACAATTATTAGAAGAAATGTTGGTAGGATTGACTATGTAAATGGAATCATAACACTATTTCCAGTTAATGTTCAATCAACTCAAAAGATCATTGATGGTCAAGCAACGATTCAAGTATCAGCAACACCAAGTTCAAATGACGTAGTTGGACTTCAGGACTTGTATCTACAACTCGATGTAAATAATAGCATATTTGAGATGGTTAATGATACGATTGCTTCTGGATTAGATCCATCAGCATCTTCATATACAGTTTCTTCAAGCTACGACTTCAATAGAGGATTACTTGTAAGGTCATAAAATGGCAGATACTAGAGTAAAGTTTCAGACTATAATTAAAAATCAACTCCCTGACTATGTTAGGGATGAGTTTCCTCTTTTGGGAGAATTTTTATCACAATATTATGTTTCTCAAGAATTCCAAGGAGCTCCTGTTGATTTAATTCAAAATATTGACAGATACATTAAGTTAAACACCAATGCTACCGCTGTTAGTTCAACAACTCTGCGAAGTAGTCTTGATGAGTTTGATACTACTATAACAGTATTTTCTACTTCTGGGTTTCCAGGAGAATATGGATTACTGAAAATCGGTAATGAAATAATCACATACACTGGTAAAACTGATTATCAGTTTACTGGTTGTATTCGTGGATGGTCTGGATATACAAGCGAAGGAACAACAGGTGATTTTATATTCTCAGAAACCTTAGCTGAAGAACATGAAAATAATGTTACTGTTCAAAATTTAAGTTCAACATTTTTAACTAGATTTTTAAAAAAGGCAAAATACCAACTTCTTCCAGGATTAGAAGATACAACTCTCTTTAAAAATCTGAATAAGAATCTTTTTATAAAACAATCTAAAGATTTTTACACATCAAAGGGAACGGACGAATCTTTTAAAATTCTTTTCAAAGCATTATATGGAGAGAATGTTGAAATCATTAAACCTGCAGAAAATCTCCTTACACCTTCAAACTCTTTGTATAAAATTACAAGAGATATGATTGTTGAACCTGTCGCAGGTAATGTCATGGATATTAGAGGATACACTTTATATCAAAATGCATATCAAGATTTAATTTTCAAGTCGTATGCCCCTGTTGTTGATGTTGAAAGAGTTTTAGTCAGTGGAGCCTCTACAGATTACTATAAAGTTAGTTTTGATGCTAACTACAACAGAGATATTAACTTTGACGGTGCAGAATATGGATCATTTGTTTCATATCCAAAGACAAAATTAATTGGAGATTATACATCTAGTGCAACCACTCTTGATGTAGATTCTACTGTTGGATTTCCTAAGTCTGGAGAACTAAATGTAACTTACAATGACCGAACTGTCGGCATTGTATCATATACATCTAAATCTTTAAACCAATTTTATGGAATCAGTGGTTTAACTGCTAATGTATCTGATAATACTTCTGTTGGAATCAATACTAGTGCTACAGTTAATTTAAATGATGGATCTGTTGTTCAAATGAAAATTGTAAACGTTCTTTCAGAACTTAGAACTGGAGAATTTGTTGGTTGGGTTGATGGTAAACCATATTATGGACCATATCATATCCATTATGGTAGAAAAATGGTTGGAGCAAAACATGTAAGAACTCCACACGCTTTCATATATGATACAAAAGAAGCAAGTTTAGCAAATCCTTCTAACTATGGTGTGGCTACCGTTACTACTACTCAATCTGTAGTATCAACTGTTGCAAGCAACACTTCAGGTTCATCTTCATCCTCTTCCTCTTCCACGTCTTCTTCTGTCTCATCTAGTGGCGGATCTTCGGGAGGAGGAGGTGGATACGGGTACTAAATAAGTAAAAAAGTCTCTAGGCAGATATGTCGCAGCAGTTGAACAGCAAATATTACGAAAAGGATGATACCATCCTAGTACAAACTCTTGGGACGGTTGCAAAGGATGTTGCTGCCGAGTACTGGATTTTGAACGCTGCGACATCGTATAAGGTAGAGAAACTTGAACTTATTAACTCACAACTTTTTAGATATAGAGCCACCTTTAAGTCTGATCATATATTCAAAATCGGAGATGAGTTGACCATCACTGGAAGTGGTGGATTGAATGTTCAAGGAAAAATATATTCGGTAACTGGAAAGAGACAAGTTACCTTTGGCGATCAAGGAAGTATTGCGAGCGCATCTGTAGATTCTCTTTTAATAAGAAGAAATTTAACTAAAGGAAGATTTAAAAATCATGACGTTGGTAATTTAGTTGCTGATGTACAGAACGTATATAAGAAAGGAGATAATATTCTTGTAGCAGCATCATCTATTCCTGGATCCGATTCTGACATTTTAATTCAATCAGAAACTATAAAGTTCAGTGGAACTTTTCCCCCAACAGGATCTGCAGCAACAGATACTTTCAAAATCCAGGCAAATGGTGATCATGGACTTTATACTGGAGATGCTGTATATTATAAACCACAAGTAGTAACTACTACTAGTACGGATATTGATGGCAATACCATAACTACAGTCACGACTAAAGATGGGATTGCGGATGAAGGAATTTATTTTGTACAAAGACTTCCAGATACCACAGAATTAAAGTTAGCTAAGAGTAGAAGCGAACTTTATAATGGAACTTATATTACCACAAATCCAATTACTGTAACTGACAACAGTATAACTCGTTATGAGTTTAATGATAAGAATTTAGGAAATCAAAAAATATTCAGAGAGATTCCTAAGCATAGTGAAGACGAAGAGACTCCAGAATCAAAAACACTTCCAGGAACTAAGAATGGTATTCTGGCAAATGGTGTTGAAATTTGCAACTACAAGTCTTTAGATTTTATCCATTATAATAAAATTGAAAAAATTATAGCAGAAAAATCTGGTGAAGATTATGATGTAATTAATCCGCCAAATATTGTTATTTCAGATTCCACTGGAGTTGGTGCGACGGCACATGCAAGAGTTAGAGGATCTTTTTCACGATTTGATTTAATTGATGGTGGTTTTGACTATGTTGATGTTCCTGTTGTAACGATTAGTGGTGGTAATGGTAAAAATGCTGTAGCTGAGGTAAATACAAAACTAGTTGAACACAAAGTAGATTTTAATTCTGAGGCGAGATTTAGTTTAGTAAGCACAACTGACAATAGTATTGCATTTAGCACATATCATAAATTCAGAGATTATGACAAGGTAATCTACCAAACTAACGGTGGATCAGGAGTTGCTGGACTTACAACTGGCGCATCATATTACGTTTCTGTTCATAATTCTACAACTGTCAAATTTCACAAGACATATGATGACTCTGTAGCAGGAATTAACACTATTCCTATCACAGGTTTTGGTATTGGTAGGCATACTATTTTAGCAGAGACTCCAAAAAGAGTTATCAGCGCCATTAACGTGGTGGATGCTGGTGAAGGATATGAAACTAATAAAACAACGGTTTCTGGAGTGTCTACGGCTCTTAATAGACTCACTATCACCAACCATGGATATTCCACTGGAGAAAAGGTTGTATATTCTACAACTGAAACTGAAATTGGCGGATTAACATCAGGAACTGAATACTATGCAGTTTCTATTGATGAAGATACTATTCAACTCGCTGAAATAGGACCCGCTGGAGATGTAGAGAAAAATCTTAATAATGCTCAGTATATCAACTTAACATCAACTCAAACTGGAGTTCATAATTTTAACTATCCAGACATCACAGTAACTGTTTCTGGACAAATAGGTGTTGGTGGAACACTTTCTGCAGATACTTTTAGAGCATCATTTACTCCAATTGTAAGAGGTGGGATTGTTGCTGCAAATATGCAGGATAAAGGTGTTGGATATGGTTCATCAGAAGTAATCAATCATATTCGCACTCCAGAAATAACAATAGAAACTGGATCTGAAGCACAACTGCAACCAGTTGTCGATGCAAGTGGTCAAATAATACAAGTAATTGTTCAAAATGGAGGAGCTAACATTAATGCTGTTCCTAGACTAAACGTAGATTCTGATGACGGTCAGGGATGTGTATTAGTTCCTGTAATTTCTGGATCACGTATAACCAGCGTGAAGATTCTGAATAAGGGATATGGTTATGTTGCAGGAAGGACTACTATCAGTCTTGAATATCCTGGATCTGGTGCAAAATTGACTCCTGTAATTCAGACATGGAATGTTAATGAATATGAAAAGAAACTCTCAAGTATACAAGATGATGATGGAGTCTTAGTTAGAGCACTTAATGAAGAATATGGTATTCAATATGCACACCTCTTTGCTCCCAGACAATTAAGGCAAAGATTATATACATCTACTCTTGATGGAGTAATTCAATTCAATAATCCTGATTTGGTTATTGAAAATGGCGCAGAAAAAGAAACATCAAAAAATCACTCTGCAATAATTGGTTGGGCCTATGATGGACATCCAATCTACGGTCCATTTGGATATATTAATAAATCAGGTGGTGTTGTCGGTCAGATGAGATCTGGATATGAATTATCCATCAAACCAAATAGACCACCACTTTCAATTTATCCAGCTGGATTTTTTGTTGAAGACTATGTTTATGTTGCTTCTGCAGATGAAAAAGTTCTTGATAAGAATAATGGAAGATTTTGCGTAACTCCAGAATATCCAAATGGAACTTATGCTTATTTTGCTACTCTGACTGAAACTATATCTGCTCAAGGGCCTTTTGCTAAATTCAAAGAACCACAATTTCCATATTTAATTGGCGATTCTTTACATTCTACTCCAGATGCTTTAAATTATCAAAAATCAACCAATCATGATGATTATGATCTTCAATCACATGGATGGGTAAGAAATACTAAGTATTATCATCTTGATGATGATGTTTCTAGTTACGCTTATGTTGAAAGGCCATATAAACTCACAAATACTCAAATTTCTGAAGTAACTTATGCTTCTCCTGGTGGGGTTGATTCTGTAGGAATTATTACTGGAGGAAAGAATTATAGAGTAAATGATTCTCTCATTTTTAATGATAATGGATCGGGCGGATATGGTGCTGATGTCAGAGTATCTAGAGTTGGCGGTAAGATAGTTTCACAAATTAGTTGTGCAACTACTTCAACTAATTCTGTGGAGGTTGTTCCCGTAGGAAACTCTGGCCAATACAAATTGTATGCAGATTCTCCACATGGTTATAAAAATGCAGAATTGATTGCTGTTAGTGGAGTAAGCACGTCAAGAGTTAATATTTCCGGACAATACAGAGCTGGAATTTCCACGGTTACTTTTGCTCTTAGAACTGGTGTTGCGACAGACACTACCACTGGTATTGTAACTTATTTCTCTGTATATGCATCTAACTTAGATAATATTGATGAAAATGATATTTTCTTGATTGGAGATGAAAAAGTAAAAATCTTGAATGTCGATAAAGTATCGAATAGAGTTAGAGTTCTTAGAAAAGTTGAGGGAACTACAGGTTCAGCGCATACAGCAACAACAGTTGCATATGAAGATCCAAGAAAATTCACTGCAAAAATTGGATTCAAAACTTCATTTGACTTCCAACGCAATAGAGAACTTTATTTCAATCCTGTAGATACAATTGCTCGCGGAACTTCGGTTGGCATAGGAACAACAATCGTATTCACAAATCCTGGTTCTGGTGCCACTAATGTTTTTGCACCATCTAAGAGTCTGTATATTCCAGGTCATGGATTAAAAACTGGTGATGAATTAGTCTATAACCTCAATGGTGGTTCAGGTATTGTATATAATGAACCAAATAATGTTGGAGTTGCATCTACTCTTATTGATGGCCAGAGAGTATTTGTTGCAAGAATTTCAGATGACTTAATTGGTATTGGTACGGTAAAAGTTGGTCTTGGATCGACTGGAACTTTTGTTGGTGTTGGAACTACAACTGCAACTCAAAGCACAATATTCTTTACTGGTGTTGGTACTGGAATCAATCATAGTTTTACAACTAACTATCCAAATGTAGTTACAGTAACTTCTGCTAAGAACGTAGTAACCGTCTCAACAGCATCTACACATGGACTTCTTCCAAGAGATACTGTCTTCTTTGATGTTAGGCCTTCTGTGGCAAGCACAATTTCAGTTTCATATAATGATTACAACAGAAGACTGGTAATTGACAAGAAAGATGTTCTTGCTTCAGGAATTTCCACCATTACTGATGAAATTACTATTTCTGATCATGGATATACCTCAGGACAACAAATAATTTACAGTGCATCAACTCCTGCTGGTGGATTGTCTAATGAGAAAATTTACTATGTTGTAGTTAGTGATAAGGACACTATAAAACTTTCAGAAACTTATAATGGTGCTATTGCTACTGTGCCATTAACTGTAAATATCACCGAATCTCAGGATTCAACATTTTCTCCAATAAATCCACCAATTAAAGTATATAAGAATCAATCGGTGGAATTTGATCTATCCGATTCATCTCTGACATTTACTTCAAATGCTATTAATTATCCTGCATTTAAGTTTGTAGTATATACTGATGAACTTTTTACAAAAGAATATAATAAAACAGAAGACACTGAAAACTTTGATGTATCTTCAACAGGAACAGTTGGATTAGATGGAAAAGTTACATTGACACTTAGAAAAGAGACTCCAAGTCTTTTATATTATCAGTTAGTTCCAGTCAATAACACTTCTATTCCAGTTATTAAGTCAGAAATAATTTCAGATAAAGATGTAGTAAATTACAATCAACTGATCGTTTCTGATAGTGGATATTCTGGAGAGTATGATGTAACTGTTTCTTCTCCAACAGAATTTAAGTATTTTGTTCCAGAAATTCCAGAAAGAACCTCATATACATCTACAAGTGCTTCGTTGAACTATAGCACTTCTTCCACTTCAGGAATTGGCTCTATCGCTGCTCTTAGAACAGTCAATAGTGGAACAAATTATATGAAACTTCCTGCTATCACTGGAGTTGTAAGTGGTATTGGTTCTCAGGCAGCATTTGAAATTGACAGCAGCACAATTGGAGTAATTAAGAAGACTAGACTTAGGAATATTGGGTTTGATTATCCATATGATCAAACTTTGAAGCCAACAGCTAAGTTACCAGAAATCCTTAAGATTGATAAACTGGGTGTTTTAGAATCTGTAGGAATTACATCCTATGGATTTGGATATGGTTCAATCGCACCAAAAGTTATCCTCTTTGATGGATTAACAGGAGAACAAAAAACTGAAGTTGATCTAGAATTTACTTTTGGATCAAATCAACTAAAGATTGTTAGAAATACTTTTGGTATAACTCCTGTAGAACCAAGACTGTTACCAACTAAAAACACAAATGGAGTTGGTATTTCTACTATTTCATACAATTCAGATACTAAAGAAGTTTATGTCACTCTGAATACTGGATTTACAACCACAAATTCATTCCCATTCGCTGTGGGTGATGAAGTTATGGTTGAAAATGTCAATGTTGGTATTGCATCTACCGTTGCAGGTCAAGTTGTATTTGTTCCAACTGGTGATGGTTTCAATAGTGAAGACTATGGGTATAAATTGTTCACCATTACCGCAGTTGATGAAAACCTTGGTGGTATTGGAACAATGGCATACAGCCTTGATGGTATTATTGCTGATGGTGCAAGTCCAGGTACTATTAATATTAGTAAGTCTGCTGGAAGAATTATTCCCAAGAAGCACTTCCCAACTTTTGAGGTTTCATTGACATCATCTGGATTTATTGATGGAGAGGATATTATTTGTTTAGACGACCCAACAATGACTGGTGTTGTTGAGACTTGGGATGGGGCCAATGGTTATCTTAAGGTAAGTAGTAACAAGGAGTTCAGTGAGGGTCATGTTGTTGAGGGACAGTCTTCTCGTTCTAGAGGTGTTATTTCTTCTGCTACTAGATTTGATGCATCTTATGATATTGAAGCAACTTCAAGATTTGAAAATGGATGGGATGACATTAGTGGATTTTTGAACAACCCTCAGCAGGTTATTCAGGACAGTGATTACTATCAACACTTCTCATATGCACTCAAATCCAGAATTGATATGGATGAATGGGATGAACTCGTGGGTTCTCTCAACCATGCATCTGGATTTAAGAGATTCTCTAATCTTGTCGTAGAATCGGTTGATGATGTTGGTGGAGCAGTTGTTGGTCTTGGCACAACATCATATTTTGACAAAATTGTTGAGTTTGTTGGTGATATCGATCTGAATTGTGTTTATAATTTTGATAACGTAAGAGAAAATAATAATGATAATTTCTCAGATCAAATTCTCTTTGAAAATCAGATTTTAACAGATTATGAGCAATCTACTGGCAATAGAGTTCTAAATGTAGACAATGTTGCTGATCAGTTCAATAGTAATCCAAGGGCAACACGATTTGGAGAAGTTGCATCATGGAATATGAATGATGTGAAGGCCAACAAATTCGTCGTATATATCCAAGACGTTCAATATAATAATGAAGCAGAGATTGGTATGGTCTCTATTTTGACTGATGAAAACAATCTTGGTTATGTCAATCAATATGGAGATATTGATACTGTAGGTCAACTTGGTGAATTTGATTTCTCCTCAGACGGTTCTTCTGGAAAACTTAGATTCTTCCCAACTAAGTATGAGGATAACAACTACAATGTTTTTGTAGTCCAATATGCACTTTGCGATATTGACACTTCTGTTGGCAATACACATTTCGGTGGTTCAGTAAAACTCGAATCATTTAGCGAAACAGTTAGTGTTGGAACTACAACTACAATTGTGAGCATGGGAACCACATATCAAGCAGCAAAAGTCTTGGTAGAAGTTGCTACTGCTGATGGTGGACATGAGTTTGAAGAGTTGGTAGTAATTCATGATGGAACCACTGCGGACTTGATCGAATATGGTCAACTTTGTAGCGAGGGCGGTACGGAACCATATTCTGGAACTTCTGGTTTTGGAACATATCATCCATATATTGATGGATCGACTCTGAAGATTGATTTCATTCCAAATGTTTCTGTTGCATCAACTGTCAATACAATGGCTGTTGCAATCTCCTCGGAAGGATCTGGAATTGGTTCATTTGGTCTCAGTCATGGAACAATTGGTGCAGTAACTCCTGTTTCAATTGCATCAAGTTCAAGTCCAACTGCAACTACAATTGCTTCTTACAATAACGATAATTTCAACAGTGCATATTATATTGTTCAAATTTCTGACCCAGATAATAACCATCACCAAATTTCCGAACTTCTTGTCTTAGATCAAGGTCCAGACTTTGCAGATAGAACATTTAATAATGAGTTTGGTGTTCTGATGAGCAACTTAGCTCCAAGAACTGGTCTTGGAACATTCGGTACAGCAATTGATGGTGACTTTGTTGACTTGGTATTTACGCCAAATGCTGGCATCAATGTGGAAGTTAGATGTTACTATAACCATCTGAGAAATTCAAATCCAGATGATCCTGAGTCCGTACTCAACTTCACTAACTCATATATCAAGTCACAGTTTGGTCCATATACAGCAACAAACGCTGATCTGAAGAGAGCATTTAACATTACTTACGAAGGTTATAATGTATTTGAGAGATACTTTGATTCTGAGGATACTGTTGCTATTGGTGTTTCTGATACTGCATTAATAGCAGATGCATTCAAGATTCCAAATCACTTCTTTATCACTGGTGAAAAAATTTCTTATGGAAAACCAGGTGCTGGAACTACTCAAAGCATTGGAATTGGAACAACTAATGTGAGTGGAGTTGGAAACACTGATAAACTTCCTTCCACTGCATATGTCATCAAAGTTGATGCAAATCATATCCGTCTTACGGACACGCCAACAAAGGCTTTGCAAACAATTCCAGAATACTTTGAGATTACTGATGTTGGTATTGGAAATTCTCACAAATTTACTGCAACCAATCAAAACGCCAAGTGTCTGTTTGCAGTTGATAATTACGTCCAATCTCCAGTTGTTGCGACTGCAGTCACTTTCACTCTTGCAGATGAACTTCTCTCAAGTTCTGATGATCTGTATCTAACTGGTATTACTTCTATCACTGGAGGAGATCTTCTTCAGGTTGAAGATGAAATCATGAAGGTTAGATCTGTTGGTATTGGAAGCACAAATGCTGTCCAAGTCGATAGAGCATGGCTTGGAACAATTAGAGCAACTCATGCTGACAGTCTTATTGCAACAAAAATCCAGGGAAATTATAACATTGTAAATAACACTCTTAACTTTGTTGAGGCACCATATGGAAATAATCCACTATCTTCAACAACAAATCCACCAGATGAAAGAGATTGGACAGGAATAACTACAAGTTCTACATTCCAAGGAAGAGTATTCTTGAAGGGAGGAACTCCTGGTGGTTCTGTAGAAACCTATAGCACCAATTATGTATTTGATGATGTTTCTTCAAACTTCAACGGAACTAACTCAGCATTTACTCTAAAAAATTCTGGTTCAGATACTGATGGATATGCTGATGATAATGCACTTGTTCTTATCAATGACATTATTCAAATTCCAGGAGTATCACGTAATTTCACTCTTGCAGAGCAATCTGGTATTACTTCTGTAAGATTTGTAGAGGACGGTCAAGTTCCAACATATGATATTAACTCAGTAAATCTTCCTGTGGGTGGTGTTATTGTTTCTGTCGGTTCTTCCGAAGGATTTGGTTATCAACCAAGAGTATCTGCTGGAGGAACCGCAACGGTTTCGGCTGCTGGAACAGTTTCTTCAATTTCTATCGGAAATACTGGTTCTGGATACAGAGCTGCTCAAGTATATGATATCCAAACGAGTGTTGCAACAACAGTTGCTGCTGGTTCTACGATAATGACACTTAATAATGAAAATAGTGTATTTAAATTCTTAGAATTTAATGCTGGAGCAGCATCTTCAATTGGTGTTGGAACATTCTTTGATAGACCAACTCAGATCATTTCTGTTGGAACAACATCGGTAAATATTGGAATCGGAAGCACATCATCTCTTGAAATTCCTGCAGGAACCTCTGCTATTGTCAGACTCTTTAATCCTAGCGTTGGTGTTGTAAGAGTTGGAGTCGCAAGTAGTTCTGTCGGTATCAGAACAGAAACACATATTGGTGTTGCTACAATTAGTGCAGGTCATCTTCTTCCAACAGTACACATTACGAATGTTGGTAGTGGATATACAAGTACACTTCTCCCAGAAGTTTCTATTGAAGAACCACTTTCATATGATAACATTCCTCTGATATATCAGACTGATGGACTTCAGGTTGCATCATCTGGTCTTGGAACACAGGCTAAGGTTGACTTTGTTGTTGGATTTGGATCCGATGTTATAGACTTTGATATCTCAAATACTGGATTTGGATACCAACCTGGACAAACTCTGACAATTCCTATCGGTGGTCCTACTGGAATTCCTACAGACCCAACTCTTGGTGGCAACTTTGAGAGATTCTCGATTGAGATTGAAAAGACATTTACTGATAAGTTTGGTGCTTGGTCTATTGGTCAACTCCAAACTATGGATGATATTTCTAAAGATTTTGATGGAATTACCCAAGACTTCCAGTTAAGAATTGCTGGTAATATTACATCTATCATCGCTGCTAAAGGATCACCAATTAATGTGCAGGATGTTTTGATCGTTCTTTATAACAGCATTCTTCAAGTTCCTGGAGAAGGATATACATTTGAAGGTGGAAGTACAATTATTTTCCCAGAACCACCAGTTCCTGGTGATACTTGCGACATTATTTTCTACAAAGGAAATGGTGACACTGATGTTCAGTCAATCGATATTCTTGAGACTGTAAAAGAGGGAGATACTTTACAAATTGTCAATGATACTTCTCTTGGTCAATCAGTCTTCTTCAAAGAAGATCCTAGACTTGTTTACAGTGTCGATTCTACTGAAAGAGTTACTACTAATGCATATTATGGACCTGGCAATACTAAAGATATTAATTTAGAAAGACCTGTTATTTGGTGTAGACAAACTGAAGATATTATTGTCAATGGTAAGAGAGTTGGTAAGGATAGAAATCAGTATAAGGCAAACATATTCCCAGCTTCAAATGCCATTCAAACTGTTGGAGTTGGATCTACAACAATCTATGTTGAAAATGCTCGCCCACTGTTCAACCAACAAAATGAAAATGATGTTTCCCTTACTTTCCAAAAGGATCTTTTCATAGTTTCTCAGGACTCAAAAGTTGCAGCTGCTGCTACTGCGGTTGTTTCAACTGCGGGAACTATTACTTCAATCTCCATCTCTGATGGTGGTGTAGGATATACAACCGCTCCAGCAGTCACTATCGCGAATCCCGTGGGTCTTGGTTCTACGCAAAGACAAACTGCTACTGCATCTATTACAGCAGGAGTTGTTACTTCAATTACTCTCGGAACAGCAAAAACTGGTTATTCCCAATCTAATCCACCAGTAGTCTTAATTGAACCACCAACACCATTGGTTGAAAGAATCAATTCTGGTATTACTTTTGCTGGTGACTTTGGAACCATCGTTGGTGTCGCTACAACTTCAACTGTAGGAGTTGCAACTGGTCTGGTCTTCAGTCTCTTTATTCCTAACGGTTCACCAATAAAAGATGCGACCCTTGTAGGAGCTGCTGATACAGTAAGTTCTATTGAAGCCAATGATTTCTTTGTAGTCAGTGAATCTAATATTGGTCTTGGTGTCACTTCACTGAAACCTGGTGGGGTTGTTTCTGTTGGTGTTGGAACAACATGTATAGACAATGTATATCAAGCAATTTCTGTTGCAGAAGCACAAAAGACACTTCCTGGATATGGTTCAACAACAGTTCTCGATGTTACCGTAAGTGTTCTGAGTTACAATGGTTATGACTTCTCTTCACTTGGAGTCAATACGCATTTTGGAAATTATAGTTTTGGTAAAATTACAACATCTGCAAGAACTGCTACTTCTTCGTTCAACTCATATTTAAATAATGGAATTACTGGACTGTCAACTTCCGCACAAGTGGTAAGACGACTTCCTTTGAAGATCAGAAACTATAACGTCTGACCTAAATAAAACTTAGTTCAACAACCTCTAATAAATAAGTAAAAAACTACCAAAATGGCTGCTATTATAACTGATCAACTTAGAATATTGAATGCCAGAAATTTTCTTGCTGGTGTAACTACTTCTGGTAGCTCATATTATTCTTTTATCGGATTGCCCAATGCAACTGATATTCAATCTGATTGGGATAATGCACCACCTGCACCCATTGATAATTTCAATTATCAAAATGAAGTTTGGGAAACAGTAGTTGGTCTGAAAAAAATTACTAGCAGTGATATTAAATTAGTGGTTCCAAAAATCACTTGGAGATCGGGTAATACTTATGACATGTATCGTCATGATTACACGACTTCAAATGCTGCTAAGGTTTCTGGTTCTACCAATCTTTACGGGTCATTCTTCTATGTCATGAATAGTGACTATAGAGTTTATATCTGTCTTGAGAATGGAACAACTCCAGATAATCCAAATGGAGCTCCATCACTAGATGAACCAACATTTACTGATCTTGAACCAAGAGCAGCTGGATCAAGTGCTGATGGATATGTCTGGAAGTATCTCTATACAATCAGCCCCTCTGATATTGTCAAGTTTGATTCTACAAATTATATTCCAGTTCCAGGGGATTGGTTTGATTCCACTACTAATGCAGCAGTAAGAGATAATGCTGTTGATGGTTCAATCAAAACTGTAGTAATCACTAACAGAGGCGTTGGTCTTGGAACTGCTAGTGCTACTTATTATAATGTTCCAATTAGAGGTAACGGAACTGGTGCAGAATGTACAGTTACAATGAATGCTGACTCTGAAGTCAACAGCATTGTAGTATCAAATCAAGGATCTGGATATACCTGGGCAAACGTTGATCTTGAAGGTGGTGGAGTTCCAACTGGTACAACTAGACCAACTTTTGATGTCATCATGACACCAAAAGGTGGACATGGAGCAGACATTTATAGAGAACTTGGAACCAAAAATGTTCTTATGTACTCTAGATTTGAGAATGACATTCAAAATCCTGATTTTGTTACAGGAAACCAAGTAGCAAGAGTTGGTATTGTAGAAAGACCAAATACTTTTGGAACTAGCACTCCACTTCAGTCAGACAAAGCTAGTGCTGTTCTTGCTCTCAGATTGACTGGAACTGGTTATAGTTCTGCCACTTACGATGCAGATTCTTTTGTCACCCAAACAGTATCTACTGGATCAACTGCTGTTGGAAGAGTTGTTAATTATGATCCATCAACTGGAGTTCTGAAAGTCTGGCAAGATCGCACTCAGTCTGGATTTACAACAGTTGGAGTAGCAAGCACAAGCCCTCAATTTGGTTTTGATCAAGTTGATTTTAGTGCATCTCCTGGATCTGGTGGATCATTGACTATCACTGGTGGATCCATATCTGGTGGTCTATCAATTGATAGCACTTTCACAGGTGTATCTACCGTAATAAATAATAGAACATTCTACCTTGGTCAATCATTTACTAA
>CEON01012473.1_pt1 | contig 16724 bp, 16 predicted proteins | sample 530291 | NCBI WGS metagenome assembly CEON01 (sample SAMEA2619888, study PRJEB7988) | marine metagenome | biome: marine biome (ENVO:00000447); feature: surface water layer (ENVO:00002042); material: "saline water (ENVO:00002010), including plankton (ENVO:xxxxxxxx)" | depth 5 m
TTGGGAGATACATCAGAGTCTTTCGGACTTCCCGCAACTGCAGACTTCTTCTTAGCTCTGACCTCAAGTGAGGAACTAGACGAGAAGGGAATGATAGTTGGGAAACAGTTGAAGAATCGTTATGGAGATCCTTCAACAAATCGTAGGTTTGTCATTGGTATTGACAGGTCCAAGATGCGTCTGTATGATGTAGCTGACCAGTCTATCATTACACAACCAGCAACCAAGGAAGAAGAGGATGATACTCCTGCATTCGACCGCGGAACAGATAATCGAATGACTAATAAACGAGAGTTTGGTGAATGGACAACTTAACAGAACAACAACGAATCGAAAAACTCAACGCGAGTATCACCTATTCAAAACAGGTCTGGCAACATTTTGTCCAGAACTGTCACATTGACTGGGGAATCGTGGAGAACAAAATCTCCAGTGAGTTGAGTGACACGCTCAAACTGCAGACGAAGTTTGAAGTAAAAGAAGTTGAAGACCTTGAGGACAATGTCTGTTATGTGGATGGTTCTTCTACAGAAGATTCCATCTGTATCAAGTTCTACTGTTCACCTCAGATTTACTCCAGAGCTATCACGATACCTATCCAAGTTCTGGCAAATCTGGAACACGATTTTACCAAGGTTGTCCTACATGAGTATACGTCAATCATCTCAGTCAACCTGAGTATTGACGCTGACCCTGTCTATAACAAGGTCCATCCTATCACACTGGAATCCTATTCCGCAGAACTGGCTTATGACTACATCGCGACAGGTGATGTCACACAGTCAGACGTTCTAGATAGATTTGTACAAACAAACATCCCCGAAGTGAAATCAGAACTATTTCACAGAGCCGCATTGAAAGCCGAGGCATTTACTAAAATATGATATCGTATATTGGTGGGAAGTCCAACATAGGTAAGTGGATCAAGGACTACGTCCCACGTGACATTGAAACCTACGTTGAAACTTTCGGTGGAATGTTTTGGGTATTCTTCAATCTGGATCACAAATACTACCACAATCTAAAGACAGTCGTATACAACGACTTCAACCAACTCAATACCAACCTGTTTGAGTGTGCTCGTCACCCACGAGCCCTGTTCGCCAAGTTGTGTGAACCAGACTACGCTCATCAACAGAAAGGTGTCAAGGAAACCCCACCTGAGTTTGAACAGAAGTTCATAGAGTTTCGTGACGAAATCTTTGCAGAGGGTTACGAGATAACAGATCCATACGAGACAGCGTGTAAGTATGCGTATGTCTTGACTCAGGTATTCTCAGGTACAGCGCCAGAGAAGGCGACATTCATGGATTACAAAGGAGAATACACTTGCAAGCTTGACTCTTTCAAGAATAAGTTGTATAGTAGTAAGTGGCAGGAGATGTTCTCACGTATCACAAATACGGAGAACTTAGATTTTCAGGAGGTAATAGAGAAGTACGATTCTCCTACCACTTACTTTTACGTAGATCCACCATACTGGAAGACAGAGAACTACTATTCAGCACATGATTTTGACAGGAATGACCACGAAAGATTGGCCAATTGTCTTAAAAAATCAGAGGGAAAGTGGAGTCTTTCGTACTATGCATTTGACTTGCTAGAGCAGTGGTTTCCTAAATACAAGTACCTATGGGAAACAAAAGAATTCCAGAAACTTGCTTCAACCAAGACAGAGAAATCGATTGGAGAGGAGCTTTTGGTTCTCAATTATGACAAACCTTTTGCAACGATAGAGGATTTTTTTGTTCAGCTTCAAGACAGTGACGGAGATAGATGACGGACGATGGTTTTTCGTTGAGTCTAAGGATGGAAAGAACGTACATCTTGAACATCTGGAAGACGAGGTACTTAATGGAGGCGTCGAGGGGGTTAAGACCGCCACTGAATTTCTCATTGCTCTACGAGATATGCTCGCGGGACAGTCAAAAGGAGAGACCAACATCACCATGAAATGGGATGGCGCACCTGCCATCTTTTGTGGTAAAGATCCACTAGACAAAAGATTCTTTGTAGGCACCAAAGGTGTCTTCGCACAAAACCCCAAACTCTGCAAATCTGAGGCTGACGTAGATGAACTCTATCCATCTGGTGGTCTCAATCCCAAACTCAAAGTAGCCCTTAATTTATTAGCCGATGCGAACATTCCTGAGAAGGAAGTTTGGCAAGGTGACATGATGTGGACTTCTGGTGATCTCTCATCAGAAACCATCGATGGGAAGTCTTATACTACATTCCAACCAAATACCATAGTCTACGCAGTTCCAGTCGGAACACCTCTTGAGAGAGAAATCAAGAAGGCACAACTAGGCATCGTCTTCCATACAAAATACACAGGTGGACCAACTCTGGCTGACATGAAAGCGTCATTCGGAGTTGATGCATCTAGGACCAAGGCAAAGGGATGTTGGATCAAAGACGCGTCCATCAAGGACTTGGGTGGAACTGTCAACTGGACCAAGAGACAGACACAGATCGTGGATCGTGTTATCAAACTGGTCGAGAATCTAATGAAGAAAGTTGACAAGTCTGTATTGAATGCTATCGCTGAGGACAACAAACTCACAGTAGATATGAAGGCGTACATCAACGCGAACATCCGACAAGGACAGGCGATACGAGATACGGCAAAGATGGCAGCTGGAGTAATCAAACACATCGAAACCAAGCATCTGAAAGCGATAGAGAAAGTCAAAACACAGACTACCAGAGACAAGAAAACCGCTAGTATGCAACTGCTCCTAGATACTCTAGAAGAACGCAAAGATCAAATAAAGATCATATTTGATGTCATGCGTGCTTTCCAGTTATGTAAAAACTACATCACACACAAACTGGAAAAGATCAAAGGAATGACAGATACCTTTGTCAAAACGGACACAGGTTTCAAGGTTACAGCCCCAGAAGGTTTTGTTGCAATTTCTGGAGGTAAAGCGATCAAGTTGGTTGATCGTCTTGAGTTTTCCATGAACAATTTTAACGCAGTAAAAAGCTGGGACTAAATGGATAATCCACTATTAAACAGATTCGCTAGACAGAATAGACTGAATCCAAACGAGACCAATCATGACCCTTTGACTAGGTCACTCATTGATGCGGTCCAACAAGTATACACAAAGAAGGACGAAGATGAGACTGGAGCACCAGATCAAGAACGTAGTGAATGAGAAGTATACAGAAACTCCAGGCGAGAAAGGTGGTCACCAAGAACACCCTATCTCCAAGAAGACTTCCGACTACGAAGAAAAACACTTCCACGCCGCATCTGGAAAAGACGATAGAAATACGTTCATAACAGGTAAGAAACCTGAACATCCAGAGGACATAGAGGACAAGGCTCATAAAGATGGGAAGTCCAACAAAATCAAAGGTCAAGATGGGGGAGAGGGTAACATTAATGCTCAGGAAGAACAGGTAGAAGAAATGGCTACCCCTAAGTTCGACATGGGTAAGATGAAGAAACTGGCAAAGAAAGACGGATTTATCGCGATGGCGATGAAGAAGGACAAGCCAGAGGTTATTTTCAATACTTACATCGCTCAAAACAAAGCGATGATTCAACAATACAACGAGGAATCCGAAATGAATATCGATCTTAAATCAGTCGAGAATCTTTCTGAGAAGGTCAAGACAAAAGATGAAGAAGAGTCTTTCTTTGGTGCTGTTGCACATGCCCACAAACAAGGCAAAAAAGAAGTCAAGATTGGTGATAAGACTTATCCAGTCACGATGAAGAAGTCTACGGCCAAGGCTATTAAGAAGGGAAAGAAAGAAGACGAACAAGTCAAAGAGAACATGACTTTCGAAGAGGCTGTTCGACACGCTCAACAGCAGGGGGCAGTCAACGCTCAGAAATACTGGGAACAAGCCGCCGCTCAGAAACAAGAAGGTTGGGGAAGTTCCCCAGGCGTTGCAGGTAAAGGTGTAGTTACCACCAAGAAGAAAAAACCTGCTGGTGGAATGACTATAGGTGGGAAGTAATTTGTCCAAGTCATTCTTTCAACTCAGGGAAGATACTGGGAAGACGGCAGTATTTGCATTTGGCCGTCTAAACCCACCAACGACAGGTCACGAGCTTCTAGTCAAGACTATAGAGAAGTTGGCAAGGAAGCACTCCGCTGACCCATTCCTATACTTGTCTCATTCTGAAAATCCAAAGAAAGACCCACTACCATATAATCTGAAAGTCGCTATCGCGAAAAAAGCTTTTGGAAAGCTCGTCCAGAAGGATGATGCTAGAACTGTGTTTGACGTTGCCTACGACTTACGCGACAAAGGATATACAAGATTGATTTTGGTAGCTGGGTCCGACAGGGTTCCTCAGTTCAAGGCACAATTCTCAAAGTACGTTGACCATCCTGACAAGACAAAGACAGTAGGGAAACACTTTGACGTTATCTCTGCTGGGGAACGAGATCCAGATGCAGAGGATGTGTCAGGTATGTCAGCCAGTAAGATGAGAGCACTCGCAACTTCCAACGAGTATGGTGAGTTTCGTAAAGGTGTCCCATCAAAACTGAATGACGCTGATGCCAAGAAGATGTACATGGCCTTACGTAAGGCGATGAAGATCAGAGAAGACTGGAGTGAGTTTGATTGGGACGAATACTATCCTGAGAGAGAAGAACTTGTCGAAGCAGTAGAAGTCGAGGAAAAATTTACCTATCAAAGATTGATGGAACAGAAGGAACAACCTACGTTTCTGATTCTTTGTGTCGTAAAACCAGAAGACTCTACACCACAAGAATACTGGTTGAAACACGAAAACGTGCACATTGTCTATGTTGATAAAGCATTTACCCATCTCGTAGAGGACACTAAGTTAGTAATACACAACTACGATGGTGAAAATAAATCATTGTCTGTAGACCCTACGAATACATTCGCAATTCCTTTGGGATCAGTATTGATGGACGAAGGAAGAATGGGCGTTGCTAAAGCGGTCGAACAGGCGGGTGTACCATTCATGAACTCGATGGAAGCGATGGAGGCGGCGAGAAACAAATTGTCGACTGCTCGTATCCTTCAGTCCAAGGATGTTGCTACACCTAGAACTGCAGTGATTCATTCTGGAATCACAGATGAGGTAGTTGAGACTCTGGGAGGAAAGTTCCCGATGATGCTCAAAACCATCACAGGTTCTAAGGGTAAAGGAGTGATGAAGATGGAAAGTCTATCGTCACTCAGAGGTGTCGTAGATGCTTTTTCAAAACAGACAGACGCACAACTGATAGCTCAAGAGTTCTTTGACCTGAAGTATGATGTCAGGGTCATTTGTCTTGAGGGTGAGGCTAGATTCGGACTCAAACGAAACATCGCGAAAGGTGACTTTCGTACCAACGTAGATTTGGGTGGAGACTTTGAGGCGTATAAACCTTCAGACGAAATGAAGAAACTGGCAGAAAAGGCCACACATGCTCTGGGTATGAGACTGTCAGGCGTCGACATTGCAGTCAACCGAAAAGGTGAACTGACTGTTCTTGAAGTCAATGGTTCGCCTGGTGTTTCGGCTAAATACTATGATATACAGAACAAGAATGACATCGATGGAAAACAACTCATCGAGACACTTTACGAGTATTATTCAGATAAATCAAACTGGTCCAAACAGTCTGTTCCAATCGGAGTGATTGAACCAGTAGGATTTGCGTGGGGTGAGATGATGTGTAAGATGGACACAGGAAACTCTGGTTCAGCTACACTTGACGCACGTGATCTCAAAATCACAAAAACCAAAGCTATTTTCAAAGTCGGTGACACTGGTAAAATGGCGACCTTTCCTATCAAGGACTTTGAGGTTGTCATGGGTGCAGTGGGAACTGACAAAGAGAAACGACCAGTCGTTGAGATTCCTATGAACTTTAAAGGTAAGACCTACAAAGTGGATTTCTCATTATCGGATAGGTCTCACATGGGTTACCCAGTCCTTATGGGAACTGAGTGGATGAAACAGAATGGATTCATCGTAGACCCCAGAATCAGAAACGAAGAATATTTACCACAAGGAAACTATGTCCAAATACGCTGACCTAGCACACAAGATTGTTGACATGGTCCACGCCACTCACAAAGAAGAGGTTAGGAAGGCGAAGACCGAAGAGAAGATCAAGAAGGCCGAGGAAAAAGAAAAACTAAAGAACGAGGCCGACAAGGAAGATGACGAAGAAAAAGAAGATGATGAGGAGAAAGAAGACGAAAATGGTGATCCTGTAGGAAAAGCTCCAGAGGGTGAAGAGGGAGATAAAGAAGAGGGTGACGATGAAGAAGAGGAACCCGAAGAAGAACCACCCGCAGAAGAAGGCGGAGAAGAAGCACCTGCAGAAGCACCACCCGAAGGAGGAGCACCACCTGAGGCTGAGGCTCCACCAACTACCGACTCTATGGGTCGACCAGTAACAGGAATGGGTAAAAAATCACCTATTACACCTAAAAAAGATTCACCAAAGGTAAAGATGTCAGGAAAGAAAGAAAAAGTCAAAGTCGAATCATTTGACGATGTCGATAAGATGATTCGTGAAAGACAACAGTATCTAAATGAAAGATACAGTTTTGATTGGGAGTCCGTAGACAAAGAGTTTGGTATTCGTGAAAAGATGATTGCCGAAGGAATGTGGGACGGAAACATTGCAGACAGTGCCGAGATTTACGGCAAGCCTGACATCTCCCAGTTACAAATTTACAGACTATTGGAACTCTACAAAGCTGCGGGGATGAACCTCGACCAGTCCTTGAGGACTATCGAGCATCTCTATGGAGTTCAAGTACAGACAGACTCAAACGGAAATCTGGACTTCAGCGATACAGACTATTCCAAAGGTGATACCTACGGAATGAACATGGGTCAGAACTTGGATTATTACAAGCCAGGCGTGATTCGTGAACAGTGAAATGTTTCGTGATATGATAATAAACCCTAGTCAAGGATAACTATGGCAGATCGTAAGATAACCGATTTAACGGAGATAAGTCTAACGTCAAGTGATGACATTCTTCATTTAATCGACTTTAACCCAAGTGCGAGAAATACCAAGATCACACTTGCTAACTTTTTTAACTACATTCCTTCAGATGTTACTCTGGGAAATTCCACGACTGGGCAGAACTTGACCCTGTATGGACAGAACCAACAAGGGAATGTATCGTGGAGTGCCGCTAACGACACTTTCACAATCAATGGTAACACCAACTTCACACGAAGTATCGAAATCGGTGACAATACCATTAACACTTCCTTGGTGATGAACCATTACGGAACATACAACCTGTACGGAGAAGCAAACCTTGCAAGTGCTAATGTTCTGGTAGGTAACTCCACCAACGGACAAAGTCTCAATGTCGAGAGTCCAACAGCGAAGATTAACTTTGACGGAGCTTCAGCCCTGTCAGTCAACGCTGATACCACTTTCCTACAAGGAAATGTACACTTTGGTGACATGACTTCAGGTCAGGACGTATTCGTCTGGGCCACAGGATCATCTGCACCTTCAGTACGTTTCGACAAGGCGACAGGAACACTGTCAGTCACAAAAGCCCAAACAGTCGCTAACTCGACTGGTGCACTCGTAGTTGACGGACCTACAATGTTGGGTAACGCTACTACTGGTTCTGATGTCAAGATCATGGGTAACGCAGCTGACAAGTTCGTATCATGGGATACACAGAACAGTTTGTTCACTATCAACGCGTCCACACAGTCACACGGAGCGTTCATCCACGGAGACCTCGCAGCTCAACACGACGCGACTTTCCACTTCCAGTCTGGTAACGTAATCATGAAGGCGACAGAATCCAAGATGTACGTCAACGGAGAACTGAACGCTAACGGAGCAGTAGAAGTTGGACAGGAACAGGTTGGTTTCAATACCACGATTCATGGTGCCGCCGCTGCTGGTGACAGTGGATTGGCGAATGGTATGATTCAGTGGATCGCTGGAACTAACAAAGCTAAGTTCGTTGTCAACTCCACTGACGGAGTTCACATTGACGGAGCATTGGCAGTCGGTGCAGACGGAGAAGCTTCCGACGCATACTTCTACACAGGAGATGCAGGTGAGTCATTGAAGTGGGACGGAACAGCAAAGACATTGACTCTGAACTCAGCGTCAACTGACGGAGCACACTTCAACGCTAACGTATCGATGCACACACCTGAAGAAGGAACTGGTGTATCAGCACGTAGAGCTGGATTCCACTACTACCGACCAAACGGAAACTCCAAAGTTCGTATCGAAACTTGTCCTTTCATTCTTGGACCAGGCTCGGTAGACACAGGAGTCGCTGCTTCTGGTGGTGAAGTAGATACCACAATGATTCTCTCAACTGAGGGAGCAAAACCTGACGGAACTGCAGTAGCAGGACTGGGTAACAACAATCAGGCTTACCTGTACGCGAAACAACTTTCTGGTCTCGCACAGTTATTCGTTATGAACAGTTCTGGGTCAACCCCAGGCGGTGCAACAGAAACACAGATTTCTCCTCACAACAGTAAAGGCGAATGGTGTTTCAACGAATACGATGCAGGTCTAAAGCGTCGAAGATACATCAATATGATTGAAGTCGTAAGAGCACTTGAAGAAGTCTCTGGACGTAAATTGATCCACGACACAGAGGGTGTAGACGCTGACTGGGCAGATCCTCAGTATTAAGTAAGTGGTTCGTTTTGAGAACCTGACGAATGAAAACTGGTTGTTGTATGCCTTTCAAAATTACATAATGAAAGAGCATACGACAACTAGAGAATTTCAACAGGATGTGAATAAGACGAAGTACATAAATAGACATTTCAATAACTACAGAAAGAAGGGAGAGTTAAAGTCCCGACTGTTATTGAACCATGTGATTATGTATTTCAATGTCTTCAGACTAGATGCAGCTCAGAGGTTATTGTTTTTCAAGATACCTCCAGACAACTGGTCACTATTGAAAATGTATCTTATTTTGGCAAATCGCTGTCCACGAAGTGTCAAAGGTATCAACGGACAAAATGTCAATGTGGGGAACATCCCACTTGAAGATAACGCAAAAGAAGTAGCAACAAGGGAACTGTATGGGACTGATGACAGGGGCTTTCAACGTAGCAACGGCATTCTTCTTTATCAAGAAGATGGCGACCCCTTTCGAGAAGACCCAGGCGTATAAGCTTGGGATCATCGATAAAAAGGGGAAGGTGCTCAAGAAGATGGGAGACCTTGAAACAGAACAGGAGAAAAAGGCGTACACTCTCCTTGACAGGGTAATCTGGAACATCAAGAAACTGATGTCCTTCATACCAGGCGGTGGATCAATGTTAGCTGGAGTCGCCGCCGCTACTGCCCTTTTGATGAAAGAAGAAACAGAACGACTGGATGACCCGAAGTATCTACAGGAGTCATTCGATCACTATTCCAGTATAGACTACATGCCTGACTGGATGACAGAAGAAGTCATAAAGGCATTGTACGAAGCGGCGATTGACGATAAGACAAACGAGGCTCTTCTCAAAAAACTATCTGACCTCTGGGATAAGTCCAAGATGGACCCAGATGTTTTCCGTGACGAGCTTGAAAAGGCAGGTATGGATGACGCATACTTGAGTAAGAACAATCTCAAGGCATTCGTACACTCCCTTATCGGTGATGAACCTTTGGACGAAACTCCAACAAACGCAGTAGGAACTGGCATGATAAAAGGAACGGATCAGTTCCCACCATTTAAAAGGAAAAAAGACATGAAAACAGAAGCAGTTGACAACTCTTTAAATCTTCTGTTTGAGAGTGAAGAATATTCTCAAATGGCTTTTGACGAAGTTAATGATTTCTGTACCAACTTTGGGTTAGACCCAGCAGAACTCACAGAAGAGGAATACATTCACCTCGTAGATTGTCTTGACACGTTTGCGAGAAACATGATCTCAGAGACACTGTCCCTGACAGAGACAACGATCATGACAGAAGAAGACTATAAGGAGGCTTCATCGCCAGAACAACAAGCTGCGATCGCCATCAAGAAAAAGGAAAAGAAAGAGGAAGAAGTTGTAGAAGCCAAGAAAGGTAACTACGAACTCTACCACGACACAATGTCTGGGGCACTCCAACATGCACTTCAAGTCGCTCTTGACAAACACAAGTGGGAAGTCGATGCGGAAGACTGGTTCCAGAAAGTCAACATGGGACCAAAGAAACCATCCAAGGGTAAGACCAATTCCTACTCACTTTCAGGTTACGAATACCCATCTGGGAAACCAACTCGTAAGAGATTACACGCACAAGTCTATGCAATGGACAGCGGTAAGTATGAGTTGAATATGTATGTCGAGGATAGGACACAAGGACAAGACAGATTGATCACTGAAGGAACATGGGCTCTTCCCGATTCACCCGAAGACATCTCAGCGATTCAAAAGATTTTCCAGAAACCTATTCCTGCTAAACAAGCCGCATCACAACTCTACCAGTACACAGGGGATGATGGTCTGTTTGACCAAATCGACAAGATAGAAAAAGAAGATGGACCAAGAGCTGATGTCCGTCCTGCAGTCAAGCATTTCTTATCATCAAAGTTTGTCCAACAATACATGAAGAAAAAGAAACTCGATACACGCTGGGTCAAGAAACTGAAGGAAGAAACCCTTGACGAAATGGCACCAATGAGTGCGTATGGTGGTGTCGGTAGTAACAGGACAGGACTTGACAGACAGAAAGTCGAGTTGATGGTCAAGAAACAGAAACTCCCTGCAGAAGTATTTCAAAAGGGAGATGACATAGTTATACGTCACAAGAAATACGGAGACATTTACTACAACCAACAATCCGACCAGTTCACATTTCCAAGTAAGACGGCTAAACCTCTTATGAAAGTATGGAAGAAACACACAGGAGAGAACTGGAAAGATGCCGTACTTGGTAACAGAGTTATCGGTGGTGGGGCGGTAAAAATGTTCAACCTTATGAAAGAAGGTGTAGAGGATACAGGTACACCTATCTTTGTTGTATCACCCGAAGTTTACGACCAATGTAAGTGGGGCCGTGAAAAATACCAACGCTGGAATAAGATAGTCGGTGAAGGTAAGGGTGAAAGTAAAATTATAGAATACGGAAAGAAATATCCAGACAGACCAATCATAGTGAAAAATTCGAAGACCGAAGCAATGCAGTATTTGAGATTCGGTCAAATGAAGTCAAATTTGAAAGAACATTATTATGAATACATTGGACTGGAACAAACCGCTGAATAATAATGTTGGAGAGGATGATATGGCTGAAGCTAGCGAAATACAAACTGCTTCTACTAACCCACATACACAGTTAGACGAGATAGCAGACGCTATTGATAGGGGTGTTCCCCCAGATTTAATTGTACACGAAGCCGAACTGGAAGAGTCACGTAGACGAAGACAATTTGTCGCTAGGTTTACACTGTCATTGACCCAGATCGGTATTTTTATCATGATAATCACGATACTATTTTTCTTCCAGATCACAGATGCATTTCGTGACCTGTTAAACATATTGGTCGGTGGATTTCTCGCCACCTTTACCAAGATAAGTGATTACTGGTTCAAAGCTGACACAGGAGATGAAGGTAAAAAATGAGAACATATTCAACGCTAAAAGAGTTAGAAGAAAACTCACAGGAACTACCAGAGGGAATAGCTAATCATCCCATGTTGACTCCGATGTCAAAACTGGTAAAAGAATCTCCTGTCAATGACAAGAAGATTCACGACGCAGGACATCGCGACGAAAAACTGCTAAAAAAGCACGATGAGGAGGGTGGGAAGTCCTCTGTAGAAAAAGACGCCTATCCACAAGATACCTCAGTTCCACCAGAGGCGAAAGACCTGAAGAACGTCAAAGTCAGCAAGAAGACCATACGGGCTGACGAAAGAACGATGGATCAGAAGGAAGCTCAGGAAAAGGCGACAGTCAATTACGAAGAACTCCAACTTGAGAACTATCGTGTACTGGCCCGTAAGGGTATGGGTACGGAGTCTAAGAAGGATGCAAGAGTAGGTCTTGAACTCGACTTCTATGAGCCAAAACGTGGTGACAAACGTAGCGGTAAGATTACCAAAATGACTAGAGATGGGTATGAAGTTCAGGACGAGAAAGACAAGAAGAAATACACGTTCAAGTTTTTCGATCCCAAGAACTACAAGAAACTCATGCAACAAGAAGTAGAAATCGTAGAAGCGAAGGAGACAGATGGTTACTATGTCAAGTACGCTACTGCAAAGAGAGGTCCGATAAGCCAAGTTTACTTCACTACGAAGGACCAGGCAGAAGGGTTTCTTCAACGTATTAACAAAATGGGGGCACGTGGGATCATCTCCGACAAGCCCACCAAAGGTGCGATCCCTATGGGACATAGTCAAGTTCGTCGCCAACAAGAGGTTGAGGTGGTTGAGGAAAACGCGGACATGGAAGAAGGTGCGTGGGATTCTGTCGACTGGAAAGCGATCTCAGACTTAGCCAGATCAAACCCGAAGAAGTTCAAAAAGAAGAACGACTGGGTAGACTGGTTGAATACCAACGTAGCGAAGGACAACCCAGCCGCAGCTAAGAAGGCGGTACGGGCATGGGAGTCAATGGAACTACCAGAGATACTGGACTTCATTGAGGAACAGTGCAAATGTCAGGAACTATCGGTAAAGGTAGACGGACGTACCAAACAGTTCAAGGAAACAAGAAAACGTATTGAGTCGAGACTTGCAAAATTAAAGGAACGACTTAGGGCACAGGCCAAGGAATCATTCGGAAAGAAATGAGAACCTACTATCTACTCTCATTGCGAGAGCGTGAACGAAAGAAACTATTGGGTGTATTAAACGAAAAGTTATCTGCTGACGCGACACAAAAGGACTATATCGATGATTTTTTAGATTCAGATGCTCCGCAGTTTAAGGGAAAGTCAAAGAAGAAAATCATAGGTATGGCCGTCGCGGCATACAGAGGACGGAAGAATGGCTGATGAAAAACTCGTGCCAGGTGAAGAAGTGAGGAACGCGATAGTAGACGTAGAAGTCGTGAAGGTCAAGGTCGACCACATCGCATCTTCATTTGACAAACACGTATCACAAAATATAACAGACTTCAAAGAAGTTCATTCCCGATTGTCAAAACTCAGAGATGAGATAAACGAGGACATTGAGAATACTTGGAAAGAGGTCGACAGACTAAATCGGTGGAAGTGGATGTTCACAGGCATCCTACTAACACTCACGTTTGCGATGACACTCATGCAGACGTACGCATCATTTTTCGGAGCAATCAAATGAAATCATTTTTAGAACATACTAGAGACCAGCAAGAAGAGGGAGCACTCGATTCAGTTAAGAAGGGTCTAAGATCCGCGGGCGGTGCCATCATGAAGAAGGTAAAGGGTGATGGTAAAAAGAAAGAGAAAGGTCCAGGCATGATGGACAAAATCAAGGCAGGAGCGAAGAGAGTCGTTCAAGCTGTAGGTCGTGAATTTCAAAAAGGAAAAGACGCCGCTAAAGCAGAACGACCACCTAAAGACAAAAAGGCAAAACAACAAGCCAAGGTAGACAAGGGTAAAGAATTGGGTATCTCAGAACTGGAACCAACTGATAACAAGGTCGACGCAACTGGTGATGCTTTCGAGAAAAAATCCAAAGACGCAAAGATCAAGAAGAAGGAAGATGAAAGAGAAGAGGAACAGCGTAGATTAGAAGCTGGATATGCTCCTCTCCCAGTAGACCAGCGGTAACTTGACAAACACACATTCTGTGTTATAATGTTTCTATTTTATGCTTTTCATTGATGTTGAGTACGCCAGACGCCTAGGTGTACAACTCCGAAATTTCAAGGACAAGGGACGTAATCTTTATAACTTCTCTTGTCCACTCTGTGGCGATTCCAAAAAGAATAAAAGAAAGGCACGAGCCTACTTCTACGAGAAGAAGGGTGGTCTGTTTTTCAAGTGTCATAATTGTGGTCGAGGAACCACACTCTCCAAACTAATCTCCCAAGTAGATTCTGCATTAGGTGAAGAATACAAAGTCGAAAAGTTTAGACAAGGGTCTCACAATAACAACCCAGTGGAGAAACCCGCTGAGTCGGTCCAGCAGGCTGAACTGGCAAAGAAGGTGGAAGACAACTATATCGGTCTCAAGTCAGTCCACCAACTGACCAACGATCATATAGCCTGGAACTTTTGTGAGAAGAGACTCATACCCTACCCACCAAGGAAAGACTTATACTTTGCTCCAAGGTTCAAGACATGGGTCCAGACCAAGTCAGACAACCCGCGGTATGCAGAACTTCAGGATGACGCCAGACTGGTGATCCCATTCTATGATGCGAATGGTAGACTGATTGCCTGTCAGGGACGGAGTCTGATGAAATCTTCTATTCGGTATTTGACAGTCAAATTTGTAGAGGACGCACCGAAAGTGTATGGTCTAGATCGGTGGGAACCAAAACGTAGAACCTATGTGGTGGAAGGTCCATTGGACAGTCTATTCATCGACAACTGTCTAGCGGTAGCTGGAGCAGACCTGACAGAATTCAGTTTACTAAATAAGGAACTTACCACATTAGTGTTCGATAATGAACCTCGTAACCCAATCACTGTCAAGAAAATATCCTCAGCAATTGACAGAGGTTATGCGGTATTCATTCCCCCAGAACATTTCTCAGGTAAAGACATCAACGAAGCTATTTTGAATGGACATCGAGGTATCCAAAGTATCATCGATGGAAACACTTTTGAAGGGGCTATTGCCTCGCTAAAACTATCGCAATGGAAGAAGTGAAAATACACGACCACGGCTTTGTCCGTCTGGTCGATCATATGGGAACCGATGAGTCCATAGAGAATGCGGCTCGTATATCTTATGGTGACGGCACGCGAAAGAAGTCTGAAACTGAGGGACTTCTCCGATACCTCATGCGTCACCGACATACATCTCCATTTGAGATGTGTGAAGTTGTCTTTCATCTCAAGTTACCTATTTTCGTGATGAGACAACTTGTACGACACAGGACGGCATCGTTGAATGAATATAGCGGTCGGTACTCAGTAATGAGCGATGACTTCTATGTTCCTAGTAGAGAATATCTTAGAAAGCAATCAGTAACGAATAAACAAGGTAGGTCAGATGAGTTGGCAGACAAGAGTGGGTTATTACAGTACGAATACAATCGATCCCACGATGGAAGTCACACTGCATACCAAAACCTGCTAAGAGAAGATGTGTCAAGGGAAATTGCACGGGCAGTTCTCCCTGTATCAAATTATACTGAAGTTGTATGGAAGAGTGATTTACATAACTTTTTTCACATGGTCAAGTTACGTAGTGACGCACATGCACAACAAGAAATAAGAGACTACTCAGACGCCATGTATGAAATGGTAAAACCTCTCTATCCTATCTCCTGTAAAGCTTTCGAAGATTATGTTCTCAATAGTGTGAGTTTTTCGCAAGAGGAATTGCGAATAATCAAAGACCAATTGGATGGATCTTGGACTATGGACAACTATAGTCTAAGTAAACGAGAACGAACAGAATTTTTGGAGAAGCTAAAATGACGGACGCTATGACTGCATTAGCACATAAGGAATTTGAAGAACGAACAGATAACCAACGAATAAGGGAGTTACCAACATTTTATCAGCAGTTTATACACAAAAGTCGATACGCCAGATGGAACTATGATCTACAGCGCAGGGAAGAGTGGGGAGAGACTGTACAGAGATACATCGACTTTTTTGATAGTCATTTGAAAAAGAATTTTAATTATAGTCTGAGTGAGTCAGAACTGAAAGAGTTGAGAACCAGTATCGGCGAACTCAAGGTGATGCCTTCTATGCGTTGTCTGATGACAGCGGGAGAAGCATTAGAGAAAGAAAACGTAGCAGGGTACAACTGTTCATTTGTCGCAGTTGATACACCAAGAGCGTTTGACGAGATTCTGTATGTACTGATGAACGGAACAGGTGTAGGTTTTTCAGTAGAGACAAAATACACAAATAAATTGCCTGTCATCCACGAGGAGTTTCATCCTACTGATACAACCATCGTGGTCGCTGATTCCAAACTGGGATGGGCGAAGGCATTGAAACAACTGATTGCTTTGTTATACAACGGAGAAGTACCAAGTTGGGATGTCTCCAAGGTACGACCTGCTGGTGCACCACTCAAGACATTCGGTGGCCGAGCTAGTGGACCCGAACCTTTAGTAAATTTGTTCAACTTCTGCACGACCAAGTTCAAGTCCGCTGCAGGTAGAAAGTTGACATCCCTAGAGTGTCACGACATTGTATGTAAAATAGCCGAGATTGTGGTTGTTGGGGGAGTAAGACGTTCTGCGTTGATTTCTCTATCTGACCTCAATGACAGGGACATGCGATACGCGAAATCGGGAAACTGGTGGGAGAGCGAAGGTCAACGGGCTTTGTCAAATAACTCAGTCAACTATCAAGAGAAACCTGGCATGGGTTCCTTCATGAAAGAGTGGTTGAGTCTTTATGATTCCAAGTCTGGTGAGAGGGGAATCTTCAGTTCTTACGCCTCAAAGAAATCAATAGAAAGGTTAAATGACAGACACAGAATTCGAATGGATAGACTCGGACTACTTGGAAATGACGGAAGTGGACGAGGAGACAATAGCGGAGGAGATGGAACTGGAGGAGTTGGAGATGATAGCGGAGGAGATGTTCGAAGGCGCTCGCCGAGAGATGACTTTGGCACAAATCCGTGCAGTGAGATCATTCTTCGCTCA
>CEON01023170.1_pt1 | contig 16716 bp, 13 predicted proteins | sample 530291 | NCBI WGS metagenome assembly CEON01 (sample SAMEA2619888, study PRJEB7988) | marine metagenome | biome: marine biome (ENVO:00000447); feature: surface water layer (ENVO:00002042); material: "saline water (ENVO:00002010), including plankton (ENVO:xxxxxxxx)" | depth 5 m
CAGGATACCTTAAATTTAAATCATAGTTTTCTCTTACACCTTTACCTGCAAATGCTTTGTTTAATTCTTCTTGAGTTATTGGAACTCCATTGAAACTTGCTTGATTAGCTTGATTTAACTGTTGTGCGGTTACTGTTGATTGATAACCTTTAGTGGTTTCAAGATTTTGAGTTTGTTGAGCTGCCTCATTTTTAGTAGAGGATGAAACATCTGGATTAGTGCTACTGGTAATTCTACTTAAGTTTTTAGTTGTTGCACTTTTAATTTGACCACCCAAGTTGTTCAATCCTGCATTGTTATTCTCGGATAACTCATTGAATGTAATGTTTTGATATTTTGCTTTATTAAATGTATTTTTGGCAGCATCATATGTATATACTATATTGTTTTCATTAGGACTTCCATCAAATAAGTCACGCTTTTGCCATGCAGTATAATTTCCAGTTGTTGGATCTACATCATAAATTATTTTACTTAAAGCATATCTTCCAGTGAGACCACCTGTAGACAGTTCTGCCCGAAAAACTTCCTTACCATTTACTGTATGTACTTCCCAACCATCACTTAAAGTACCGTCGGGAAGATTACTATATACGTCTGCCATTACGTTTATGGTTTTTATTTATTTAGTTTAAATTTTGCATAAGGTATTGCTAGAAGTTCATCAAGTTCATCCCATTGAACTTCATACAGTTGACCTGCAAGTTCTTCCCATGTATAATTTCTGATTGGAGACTCTGATTCAATCTGATATTCTCTCCAATGAAAGTTGAATGCTTTAAATCCCCATCTTTGCAATTCAATACAAGCAATCAAAGGATGTTGATCATAATTAATATTTGGTGTTTTGGGGTTATAGACAAAGGTATAATATTTTCCTGGTTCTGGAATAGGTTCAACTGTATCATTCAATAATTGCATAATTTCCAACATCATATCTTCTGGATCGTTTGTTTTAAGATTGATGTCGTTTCCTTGCAATCTGCTCATTTGATTCCTAGTTCGTTTTCGGTGATGATTTTAAATTCTATTTTTCGATCAGCACACCATTCTCTTGCAGCTTTCCACTTTGCCTGATTTATAGAATAGGTAACACATTCATAAAGATATGATTTAGTTTGTCGTTTTGGTTGTTTTGGTGGAACAGTTTGTTTCTTTGGTTTCACTTCAACAACATATGTTTTTATTGATCCGTTTGTTTCTTTTACTTTAACCAAGTAATCTGGAAAATAACGATGAATTCTATTATCTGCAGGAGATACATATGGAATACAAAATTCTTCTGAAGCCCAAGAAATTATATTTTCATTTGTATCACACCACTTACAGAATCTTCTTTCCCAAGAACTTCTGCAGATAATGTTTTTCCAATCCCCTTTATATTTTTGTGGATTTGAAGGAATATACTTGCTTTTAATACTTTCTGCCATATCTTGTCTACATAATATACAAGATCAAAAAGTATTTATAGATGTCTTATCGCCCTAGAGCCTTAAAAGTAAGTGAGGTTAAGGCAAAACTTTTAAATCCAGCATTAACTTCCCATTTTTATGTGGAAATTGGCATACCTAATGGTCCAGGTTTTGCTGGACAAATGATTGCTATGACTGGAGAATCATTTAATAGTGAAAAGATAAGTTTAGCATGTTGTGATGCAGTTCTTCCTGGATCAAGTTTGGCAACAGGAGAGCAAAATAATGATTATACTGGTGTAACAGAGAGACATGTATATCGAAGAATATATGATGATCGAATAGATCTTACTTTTTATGTTGATGCACAAAAGTATTACCCAATTCGCTTTTTTGAAGCATGGATGAAATATTGTGTAGCTGAATCCTACAATCCAGGCCCTACTTCTCCAGGAACTCAAAAAGGAAATACTTTTTACAGAATGAGATTTCCTAATGAATATAAAGCATCAACTTTAAAGGTTCATAAATTTGAAAGAAATCATGAGTCAAGGAGAAAATCTATTCAATTAGAATATGGATTTGTAAATGCATTTCCGATTTCTATAGCATCGATGCCAGTTTCTTATGAATCTGGTTCATTACTAAAGTGCACTGTTTCTATGAATTATAGTAGATATTATGTAGTTCCAACTGGAAAAGATTCAGTAGAAGATTCCACACAAAATCCTGTAATAAGTGATCCAAGTAATCCAGCTTATTTCCCAACGAGTAATAATTTTGATCTGGGCAATAATTTCTCTGATTATGCTAGGAATAATGTTTGGTCTTCTATTACTAATAATACCCCAGAGGGGCAAGCTGGATTTAACAATTTGTCATTTACTGATAATCCAGATATAAACCTTAACTATGCTTCTGATTTTTATAATGGTGGTTATAATGAAGAAGGACCAGCCGAACTTCAACAACTTCGAGACTCAAGAAATTTAGAATCAGAACTTCGTCGTACTGGCAGACTTGGTGATAATGGTGGATTAGATAATACTTAATAAATAAAAATATCTGAATTGTTTAGGACATTATGCCTTTACCAAAAATTGCTACACCAACTTATGAACTTGAGTTGCCTTCAAGTGGAGAGACTGTTCGATATAGACCTTTTTTAGTTAAAGAAGAAAAAGTATTAGTTATTGCTTTAGAAAGTTCTGATACAAAACAAATAACTTCTGCAATTAAAAATGTCATTAAAAATTGCATCCTTACGAGGGGAATTAAAGTAGAAACTTTACCCACTTTTGATATTGAATATCTATTTTTAAATATCAGAGGAAAATCTGTTGGTGAAGAAGTTGAAGTTAATATTATTTGTCCAGATGATGAAGAAACTAAAGTATCAGTAAATATTGGCCTCGATGAGATCAAAGTTCAAAAAAATGATGATCACACTAATAAAATAAAAGTGGATAAATCAATTATGATGGAAATGAAATATCCATCTCTTGATCAGTTTATCAAAAATAATTTTGATTTTTCTGATGAATCTTCTATGGATCAATCATTTACTTTAATTTCTTCATGTATTGATAAAATTTACACTGAAGATGAGGTATGGATAGCTAATGATGTTACTAAAAAGGAATTAAATGACTTTTTAGAATCAATGAACTCTTCACAATTTAAAGAGATTGAAAAGTTTTTTGAAACCATGCCCAAGCTATCTCATAAAATTGAAGTTACAAATCCAAAAACGAAAGTAAAAAGTGAAGTTGTTTTAGAAGGGTTAGCATCTTTTTTCGCATAGGCATGATCCATATGGATCTGGAGAATTATTTCCGTCTTAATTTTGCCTTGATGCAGTATCATAAATATTCTTTGACTGAACTTGAAAATATGATGCCTTGGGAACGAGACATCTATGTTGGATTATTGCAACAACATTTGGAAGAAGAACAATTGAAGCAACAACAGCAACAAAACAATGCCAAGTTCTAAAGCAGAAAAGTTAAGAAAGGCATATGAGTTTAAACTCGGAAAGAGTTTAGTATCTAAACTTTCCGACGGTCAAATTAACTTACTTTCTAAATTTTATAATTCTTTAAGTGAATCTGAACAGAGTGATATTGATAATAAAATTTTCAAGGGGCATACTGATACTGACCTCCATAAAATGGCAGAGGCATTTTATCAAGAACAGGTAGAAAATAAGGAATCAAAAGAAACTCCAAAAGAGACTCCAACAAAATCATCTGCGATTGTTCCATCAAATTTTTTCGGAAAAGATAGATATGAAAAATATCTTGAGGAGATTAATGCTCAAGGAACAATAGAAGGGCATAAATTAACATCACAAGAAAGAAAAGACGCATTTAAGAGTAGAAAAAATAAAATTAATTTTCAAACTTTTGTTGATAGAGTATTAGAAAAAAAAGTTGCAACTGCATCAGTTCAAAAAAATTCAGCAGCATTTTCTCTTGGAGGTGGTGGTGCATTAGTCACTACAAATAACAATATTATTAATTCCAAAAATTTCACTCAAAATTTGATGGGAGAGGATGGTAATTTTGAAGAAATATTTAAAAAAATAGATGAAATTATAGAATCTTTAAAAGATTCTGAAAAACTTAAAGAAAAAAGAGAAAAGTTAAACAAAAGAAATCAAGAAAGAGAAAGAAGATCCAAGCAAGAATCCAAATTAGAGAGTGGATTTAAAAAAGTTAAAAAGGCAGTTCAAAAAGTTATTGCACCAGTAAAAGGAATTTTAGATAAAATATTTGGATTTTTATTCAATGTTTTCCTTGGAAGATTTTTTATAAAATTATTAGATTGGTTTGGCGATCCAAAAAATCAATCTAAAATAAATGCAATAGGAAGATTTTTAGGTGAAAATTGGCCAAAACTTTTGGCACTTTATATTGCTTTTGGAACATCATTTGGTAAATTTGTAAGAGGGTTATTAAGACTTGTAATAAGATCAACTGTAAAACTAGTTGCTGTCACTGCAAAATTATTAGCCAAAGCAACAGCAGGAAAAATTGGAGGTAAGTTATCAAGATTTTTAGGAAGAAATTCTAAAGGATTATCAACAGCACTTGAAGTAGGAACAATGGCTGTTGGAACCCTAGCTTTATCGCAGGGAATTGAAGGTTTTGGGGGTATTGATCAAGAAACACAAGGATTTTCGGGTGGTGGATTTGCTTTTCCAAAATTTAAAATGTCTCCAAAATCCAATATGTTTGGTAAAGCAAAATCTAAACCTCAAGAAACATATGATTCTGATATAGATGGAGGATATGTAAGTGGCGAGAAAGGTATAGATAAAATTCCTGCCATGCTTTCTGATGGTGAATTTGTGATGTCAGAAGGTGCTGTTCGAAAATATGGTGTTGATGTTCTTGAGTCAATGAATGCAGCAGGTGGTGGAACAAATAGACCAAAAATGATGAATAATGTCACATATGCTGCTGGTGGTGGTTCAGTTGGATCAGAACCAGATTTATTAAATCCAAGAGCAAAAACGATATTTAATTTATTGGTAAATGGTGGAATGTCACCAGTCGCTGCAGGAGGAATCGTTGCAAATATTGGAACGGAGACTGGATATACTTATGATCCTAGTACACTTCAAGGTGGAGGAGGTCCTGGTAGGGGATTAGCTCAGTGGGAAAAGGGTGGTAGATATGATACTGATAATATAAATCTTTTAGAGTATGCCAAGAGTCAGAACAAATCCTGGAAGGATTTGACCACGCAAGTGAATTTTATATTGCATGAAATGATGCATCATCCAGAGTATATTCAAGTGAAAAAGAGAATGAATAAGGCTCAAGATATTAATGAGGCAACCAGAATATTTTTAATGGATTATGAGAAAGCAGGTAGTCCACATATGGATATGCGATTAAAGGTTGCAAAACAAATTCAAGGTTCAGATTGGTTTAAATCAAAAGGAAAATCTTGGTTGGAGAAAAAATTTAAATCACAATTTTTCCCCCAGTTTTTCAGTGGAGGATTAGTTGAAGGGAAACATGTAAATATTGCTGGAGGAAACACTGGCAATCGTCCTACTGGTTCAAAATCAACTCCATCTGGTGCAGTCCGGGATTATTATAATATGAAATGGGATCCTCATATGAAAATCTGGGCTCCAAATATAAGAAAAGCCTCTGGCACTAACTCATTGCAACAAGCGCGAGAAGCATACAATCCATTAAAACTTGCATCAAATACGAGGTCTCAAAAAGGTCTTCCCTCGATTGCCCCACCAATGAGTTCAAATGTTGAGATTGCATACGTTCCAATAGGAGGAAATGCTTCACAAATGGGGTCGAGTGGATATGTTGGTTCTGATATTCCAACATTCTCTGCATCAACTTCTGGTATATCATCCAAAAAAGAAACATTGGGAATAAGTGTATAAAATGGCAATCAACACTCAAAAACTCCTACCATCTAAAACAAGTCCCATTGTAAAGTCATCTTCTGTTGGAATTTCGCAATCTAAAATTTCACAATATTCTTTCAATACTAGTAAAAAATCTAATAATATTGTTGAAATTAATGATAAACTAACAGTTATTCATAATTTATTGAAGGGATCTGTTGCTTTTGATAAGAAAGTAATGGATGATGAGAGGAAAGAATCACAAGATAGTAGGAGAAAAAAGAGAGAAAAAGAGTTAGAAAAGAAAGATGAAAAGGAAAATAATAAGGAAAATAAAAAAATAAATCTTCCAAGAATTGGTTTTTTAGATAGAGTTAAAAATTTTATTGGAAATATTTTAATCGGTTATCTTGCTGTCCGCATGATAGATCATTTACCAAAATTGATAGGTACTTTTAATTTAATTTTAAGTGTAGGTGATTTTATTACTGATTTTGGTATTGCATTCATTGATAGGATGGGTTCATTTCTTGATGCTGGATATAAAGCTTATGATGCTACAAAAGGATTCTTAAAGTTTCTTGGTGGAGATAATGCTGTAGATGCTTTTGTTGGATTTACTAATGCGGTAGGAAAACTTGTTGATGTTGCTATCATTGCTGCGATTGCAATGGCAACAATGAATGATGGTGGTGGAGGAAGTGATGTTCCTCGTGATAAGATTAGAGGTAGGGGAAAAGGAAGAAGTATAAAAGGTGGTGCAAGTTCTCAAGCAGCAAGAAGATATGCACAAAGATTTGGTAGAGATGCTGCTATTAAAAGATTTGGTAGTGATGCTGTAAAAAGTTTAGGAGGTAAATATGGACGATCTGCAGTAACTAATCTTGCAAGACGAGGTGCTGCTGGTCTTCTTGGTAGACAGGGGTTAAAAATAGCTGTTAGAACATTAAAACCATTTGTAAGTAAAGTTCCACTGATTGGTGGTATAATGGAATTTGTATTATCATGGATAGCTGGTGATCCTGTTGGAAAGGCAGCATTTAGGGGTGTAGGTGCTGGTCTTGGAACTTGGATTGGTGGTGCTTTAGGTACTTTAATACCATTTCCTGGGGTTGGAACTGCAATTGGTATGTTCCTTGGAGGAATGGGTGGTGCTGAACTTGGTGGCGTAATATATGATGCAATCTTTAAAGGAAAAGATGTTTCAGGAAATAATGATGTTCAAGGTCGTCAAGAAGGTGGGCCAATTACTAGAGGCAACAAAGTCCAATCAGGACCAAGAAGAACCATAACTCAAAAGGTACAAAGAAAAAAACCTAGAAGACCATCAAAGGTAAAGTTGCCAGATGTTCCTGGTAAAGATATTGCAAATAAAGAAGAATATTATAAAATTTTTCCAAAACCAGTTATTGGAGACAATAAACCCACTGCAACAACCGCAGTAAGAGAATCTGGAAAAGAACTTTCTGAAGTTGATTATTTTGGCCCAATACTCACTATTACTTCCAAAATTACACTTGGAGAAAAACCATCATCACAAGATTATGAAAATGCTGCTTTAGGTATATCACGTTTACTTTCAAAAGGATTTGATGAAGGTGAATTGAGAGGTGGGTTGATGACTGCCTTTGCAAATGGAGGTCTTGTTAGTGGTGGTGCATTACCTTCTGGTTCAAGGGGAATGGGAATCACGAAATGGATAAAAAATGAATTTAGAACGGCATTGAACACCAGATTAACCTCATCATTGAAAAAGTTAAGAGGTGTAACTGGTGGTAATATTCCAAGTGATGACTCTCCTTTTGGAATGGATGCGGGCTCGGGTGCAGGTAGAGCAGGTGGATTGTATGGTGGATATCGACCACAGGAAGGGATTCAAAAAGAAATATATGAGTATTTAACTAATGAGAAGGGTTTGAGTGATAATCAGGCTCTTGGTTTGATGGCAAATATTAGTAGAGAAAGTAACTTTGTAGTAAATGTACCATCTGGAGATGATGGTGGAGCTGGTGGACTATTTCAGTGGAAAAAACCAAGGTCTGATAGAATGTCTGCTGCTGTTCCAGATTGGCAAACTAATTGGAAAGCACAAATTGATTATGCTTTAATAGAACCAGGAGAACCAGGACCACTTTATGTGTCAACTAGTTTCTCTTCTCCACAACAAGCTGCTGATTGGTGGATGAAGAAGTGGGAAAGACCTGCCGATTTGCAAGCAGGATCGAAAAAACATCAAAGGTATTTAGCTAATATTCCTAAAGCACCGGATGGAAGTGCAAAATTCAGAGCAAGAATTACAACTGGAGGTTCGGGTAGTTTTAATGTTATTCAATATTTAACGGGTGATTCCACATATAGGGCAGGTCCTGGTGTTAATCCAAATCAGTTTTATTATGATGAAGCAGGTCATGGTGGTCGTAATTATCATGAACATTTTGGTTTTAATACTATTGAGGATAAAAATAGAGCAATGCGGCACTTGAGAAATCAAGGTTGGGAAATTGGTAGTACTTATCGACCAGGTGATCCTGGTCTACATGGAAGTAATCTTGCTTTTGATGTTCCATTTTATAAACCAAGTGGAGGAACACAAAAAGGATATTCTGATGACACTGCAGGAGAACAAGCATTTAGTGCAGCAGTTAGAGCATCTATGGGTATGTTTCATGGAGGACCAACTGGAAAAGGTGGTCTCATATACACTCACGAAGGCGAATACATAATAGATAAAGACACTGTAAGTTTATTAGGTACAGATTTCTTTGACATTGTAAATCGAATTGAAAATGAAAGTCAACTCAAACAAAAGGCAGGTTTGTTGGTTTCAAGATTGTCTCAATTCACTACATATGATAGTAGATCTGCTAAAAAAGTAGTTGTTCCAATTCCAAATAATCAACCATCTATGATTCCTGTGGGTGGCGATAATTCTGGAGTTTTGGCACCAATGTCATCAATGTCTGAAGAAAATGATGCATATAAACAATTGTACATAGGAGCATAGATGGAAAGGGCAACTTCTAATATAAAAAAATGTACGATTATTTCAAATAAAACTAAACAAGAGGTTAGTTTATTGGGAAAAGGTGGTGTGGATAGACTTTATTATTATGAAAGCATCCTTCAAGATTCTATAAAAATTGATGTCATGTTTAATGATGCTGGTAATGCAATTAATGAAAAATCTGTTGTAGAAGGCCTACCTTTGGTTGGAACTGAAGAAGTTGATGTTGAAATTGAAGATGTTAATCAAAGATCATTAAAGGTGAAAATGTATGTTAATAAAGTTACTCCTTTAGGTGAAGATAGTATGAAATCAAAAGTGAATATAACTTTAGTATCTGATGAATTTATTACAAATGAGGTAGGAAAATCTAGAGTTAATAAAAGATTTGATGGAAAAATTTCAGATCATATTCGAAAATTGATGGTAGATAATTTAAAATCCAAAAAACAATTGAATATTGAAGAAACTGAAAATAATTACAATTTTATAGGAAATAATCGCAAACCAATATATGTTATAAATTGGTTATCAAAAAAATCTGTTCCTACAAAGGATGGTAAAAAGGGACAAAGTGCTGGATTTTTATGGTTTGAAACATCAAATGGTTACAATTTCAAATCAATTGATAGTTTATTTGCTCAAAAGCAAAAAAAGTCTTATATTTTTACCAATACCACAGATAAAAATGGTAAAATTCCTGCAGGATATGATGGATCAATTTTACAACATAATCCTGATAATAGAATTAATGCCCAAGAAAAATTTAAAATGGGTACATATGGAACAAGAATAGTTTTATTTGATCCATTTAATTGCTATTATGAAGTTTCTAAACAAACTGCAGATGAAACAAAAGGAGGGACTAAACTTGCAGCAAAAGATTTGCCAAAACTCAATGAAAAGTTTGGAACGATGGATGACTTTACAAGAACAACATATATGCTTATAGATAAAGGTACTTTACCAACAGGAGATAGTGAAGGCCAAATTGAAAAATCAAAAGAACAAAATTTTGATTCTAAAAGTATTTTAAATCAATCTATTCGTCGTTATAATCAAATTTTTAGTGCAAAAGAAGAAGTTACAATTGATGCCGATTATTCTTTACATGCAGGTGATGCCATCTTTATTGATACTCCAAGTATTCAAAAAGACACTGGATCAGATGTAAATAGGGAATTTGGGGGTCTATATATTATATCAGATCTATGTCATTTTATATCACCCAAAGCATCATACACAAAACTGAATTTGATTAGAGATTCATTCGGAAGAAAAGGTAATCACACAACATCTGTATAAAAATGGAAAAAAAATCTTTACAGCAACATATTAATGACGACAAAGACATGCTTGATGATTCAACTTTGTCGCCACAAATGCGCCGTCATGTGGAAGATGAGTTAGATCATCTGGAACTTTATCAAGCAAATCATCCTGATGATGATCATGACCCAACTCCTCTTGAAATATACTGTGATGAAAATCCAGATGCGGACGAATGCAGAATATATGAGGATTGATTGAATGGAAGGGGGTGCATTATTTAATTCTGGATTTTTGGGTGGCAATTTTTTATGGTGGGTAGGCCAAGTTGCCCCTGATGAAACGTGGAGAGAAAATATAAAATCAGAAAAATTTGATAATCCCCAAGATGTTAAAGGATGGGGATATCGATATAAAGTAAGAATCATTGGATTGCATGATCAAGGTGAGGAATCAATTCCTTCAGACCAATTGCCTTGGGCTCAGGTCATGTATCCTATTACTGCTGGTGGTGGTCAAGGTGGTTCATTTCAAACACCTGGAATTAAGCAAGGGAATTTTGTATTCGGATTTTTCTTGGATGGTCAGGATCAACAAGTTCCTGTTATTATGGGTGTTCTTGGTAATAACACACAAACATCTTTAAGTTTAACCAATTCTTCTCGTGGCGGAAAAAACTTCACACCCCAGAGTGGATATGCTGGTTATGAAGAAACAAGACGAGTAGCTGATAGCAATCTTTCTTCTCAACAACCAAAACAAGGAGATGCTCCAACAAAAGAAACACCAACCGCAACTAGTCAGAGTGCTGCATCAGATAAGAAAAAAGGTGACAAGTTAAAACAAAAGCACCCTTTATCTTGTCCTGATGAACAGGAAAATTCTGACATGAAAAGAGTGCAAACTGCTCTTAAAGCATTAACAGAAAGAATACAAAAAATTCAAAAATCTATTAGTGAATGGGTACATGCAGCGTCTCTTCCAATAAAAGAGAGACTTTTGGAAGCTCAAGAAAAAATATCAAAAGCAATGAATGAAGCAACCGAACTTATAGGTAGTGCCATGAAAGGCATTATGACGAGAGTTCAAAGCTTTGTTACCGATCAATATAATAAAACATTAAAACCATTATTAAAACAAGCACCTGGATCATTTGGTATTGATTTGATAAAATTAAAGATACAAGGTCTTGAAAAAATTGCTTGTCAGTTTAATGCAATTTACAATGGATTAAAAGATTTAATTGGCGGACTTTTAGGAAATTCTCAAAAAAATAAATCAAATAGATCAAAAAGCAAACCTAAAAGATCAGCAAATAGTTATAGAAATGCTACAACTCAAGCATCAAATCTTTTACCAGATGCAAGGATAATCAATCCTAATGATGATTTATTAAATCAAGGTGCTGATGATGGTCAAGAAAGTATTTTGGGAGATGCTGTTGAAGATATTTTAGAACAATTGGAGGTAGAACCGATTGTAGATCCTGGTTTCACAATTCCAGTTCCAATTTGTTCAGCAGAAGAATTAGTTGCTGGTGTTTTGGGTGCCCATATTAATGATATTATGACTGTATTTGATGAAGCAGTAAGACCTGTAGTAGATCTTGTAATTGATTCAGTTGATGAAGCAGATTCTTCGGAAGTTGCTGCTGTTAAATCTGCTGTCAATAATTTAACAACTGTGAATAGGTTTGCATATACAATTACTCAGCAAAATGTTATTAATGCAAAAAATTCTGGGGATTTAACTAGAAGTGTATCGTCAATTCTTGCTGATAAAGGATTCGGCATGAAATCTGAAGATGCTACTCAAGCAACTTCATATTTTCTATCCAATAATTGGTATGGTGGATTAGCTGTATCGGGTGCACTTAGTGTTGCACGCAATTTACCCAGAAATCCAGGAGTTATTAAATATTCTAATTCTCTTGCTGCAACTGGAGGTGATGCTGATGAAACATTTATAAACATGACAGCTATCAATTTACTTTCAAGAAATATTTCAGAGAGTGACGTTGATTCTTCTGTCGATGCTTTAAGATCTGTTTTACCAATTGCAAGAGCACAAAGAGCTGCAAGAGTTGCTGCAGCTGAAGCGACCGCAGCAACAACTCAAGGAGGAGTTTCTCAGACAACACCCCCAATCCCAAGTGTTTACACTCTTGCACTTAATATGTTATCTTCCGGAGTTTTGAGTTCTACTACAGATGCTGGAGCAATTACTGGAAATGTTACTGGATTAGATCCAGATACGGCGGCATTGGCATCTTCTTCCTCAATATTACTTTCTAACATATATTCCAACACCCCAGTTTCAACTAGAGGTATTATTTCAGCACTACCTTCAGAAATTCAATCGAATAGTTTAGTTAGTGCTGCTGCTTCGATTGCTGGTGGAAATTTTGCTGATGGATTTAAAGCACTTTCTGGTTCATTTGGACTCAATTCACGAATTGCCGGAGAAGTTGGAGATGTTTTTGGAGCAATTAATTCTGGAGATGATGGTATATTGACATATTTGACTGGAATTCTTTCTAGATCATATCCACCAGTTTTAAATTCTGTATTAAAAAATGGAACACAATTTGATTTTGCAAACCCCGCTGCAGTTCAAGATCTTGCAAAACTTGTTGGTTTGAAATTTGATATTGGTGGGGCATTGGGATTCATTAGTTCCATTAATGAATTTTTTGCATGTGATCCAAAACCAAAATGTTCTCCTAATGACAGTCATACATTACAGGAAGGTGGAAGTGGAACACCTGGCAAAGAAAAACCAAATTTACTGAACGCAGCACAAAAAGCATATGAGGAATCACTTTTATCAGCAACTGGTGGTGGTTCTTTCTTAACTGGTGCTGGTACAGAACAAGAATCAAGAAAATATAGTGTTCCTTCAGATGTAGCCTAAAATGCCAATAGTACCTCTTTCAAATAATAGTATTAGAGTTAGTTACATTAGTCCTTCTATGGGCCTGATAAATGGTCTCACTGTAGAAGAAGCAAATGCATATGCACAATCCAATCCAGGAACAGTTTTTATTTTTGTAGATGGTGATCGTGATATTAATTACTTAACTATCGAACAAGTTAATAATCTGACTTCTGCCGATTTATTGAGAAAAGAATCTTGCAATACTGACCCAATTCCTTGCGGACCACCAGAAATTAATGTTATTGGTGGTGGTGGAATTGGGGCATCGATAAATCCTATAATAGATTCTAGTGGAACTATAATAGCAGTGGACATTGTTAATGGTGGGTTTGGATATGATTCCAAACCAAAACTTCAAGTTGTGGATGCTTGTGAAAATGGTTCTGGTGCTGTTTTGGATCCTATATTAAATGATGATGGATCTATTGGAAATGTAATCGTAGAGGATGGTGGTACAGGATATTTACCGCCACCTGCTGCACCAACAGATCCTTCATACCCTGTCACATTACAATTAGATGAAATTCTTGTGAAAGACCCTGGAATCAATTATGATTGTTCAAATGATGAATTAGTAATTGAACCAAGAAATGGAACAAAATTATCATATCAATGTAATCCTTTTGGTAAAATAAAATCTATAAATGTTGAGGTTGGCGGTTATTTTTCGGAACTGCCAAATATTTTCTTAAGAAGTAATACTGGGGTGAATGCTTCATTCATTCCAGTATTTAAAGTTGTTAGAGATCCGCAAGAAATTGTTGGATTAGAAGCAGTTCAGGTTGTACAAGTTCTTGATCTGGTTGGATTAACTATCAAAGGTTATCGTGATGGTCGTCCTTTCTATGGTAATGTTTTCTTTGAAAATGGTATTAAATATGCTGGTACATCAGAATCTACTACGACATCAAGAATACGAGTTTATGACACAAAACTTGAAAGTATTAATCAAACGTCAAATCTTGAAAGAATAACAGAAGCTGCATTATCTAGAGTTCAAACAGATCTTCAAGGAGCAGAAGCAGAGAATCCAAGATATGGATATACAGATCCTACATTTTCATCAGCACCAGCACCTTCTCCTTCTCCAGCACCTTCTCCTTCTCCAGCACCTGCTCCTTCACCACCATCTGACGGAGGAGGATTTAGTGGCGGTTACTAATAAATATTAAAAAGTAATTTCATAGTATGTCAGAAAAAAAGAATTTTTGGACACAAGTGATTAGTGCCATGAATGGTGCATTGACTTTTGGTGGCATTAGTCCATTTAAGGATGTGCGTTCAAGTGTAGAGATACAAGGACTTGATGGCAGGCATTTTATTGATTTGACAGAGGATGGTGTTCGTGAAGGATGGACTACTATAAATTCACCCGGTGCAACACAAATTAATTCTGGAGAGGATTTAGAAAAAGGACAACAAGCTATTTTCCTAAATGCCGAAAATGGTGATATTACCATTGCTTCGCAAAAGGGAAAAATTCGTATTGAAGGAACAGATGTTGAAATTGTTGCAACAGGTAATACCCCAGAAGGAGTTTTTTGGGTAAGGGCAAATGAATCTGCAAAGATTGATTCGAAAAATATTACAATTGATGCAAAACAATCGCTTAAATTATTGACCACAGGTGCTTTAACATTAGATGGAAAATTGGGGATGCAAATTTTATCTCCAATATGTCATGCTGTGACATGTGCTACAGATCCAGAGAAAAAACCAGGAGAAATTTGAGGAGAAAATAAAATGGCATTTCAATCAGATGAACTTTGGGCTTATGAGGGACAACTTCTTTGCTGCAAACCAAAAACTATTCCAATTGCTTTAGGAGTTGGTGATAGTAAAATCCTTGGATCTTCTTATGTTCAAGGACCTTTAATGGTCGGAAATCCATCAACTTTTCCGAACGTATATGCAACAGTCATGATTGCTCCAGCAGCACACTCTGGTGCACAACCTAGTGTTCCTGGTGCTTTATGTTATGGAATTAATAATCCATACTCATTAGCTGTCAAAGGATCTACAGCACTTTTAGGTCCATTAGACACAAATGATAATATAAGTGCTGGAAACAATGTTCAGGCACAAGGTGAGGTAATATCAAATTGTGGTGGTCATGTTTTATCTGCGAAGAAAAATTTTGACATTCCCCACCCAACAAAGGAGGGATGGAGATTAAGACATACTTGTCCTGAAGGACCATCAAATGACGTATATTTTAGAGGAAGAGTTACAAATAAGAAGGTAATTCAACTTCCTTTATATTGGGAAGAACTTGTTGATCCAACAACAATAACGGTCAATTTAACACCGATTGGAGCTCATCAGAATGTAATCGTAAAAGCAATTGCAGACAATAAGGTTTACTTGCAAGCAAATGGTGGAATGCCAATCAATTGCTTTTTCCACATTTATGGAACTCGTACTGATGGTGAACGATTAATTCCTGAATATGAAGGATTGACTCCTGATGATTATCCAGGAGATAATAGTGAATATAATATCAACACATAATATGAAGATACATGAAATATTTCCTACAGTAGTGTTGCAAGACACGATTGAAAATCATGATGAATTTAAAGAAAAATACTTTGCAGAATTAAAGTCTCAATGGTTTGATGGATATAATAACGAAACTCCAGAAAATTCTGGAAGATGTTCTCTACATTTAAATCCAAATTATTATTCTTTTTTTAAATCTCTTGTTAAATCGGTTCGCAATTATCTTGATGTTTTAGATGTATATCATGAAAAGCTTGATATTAATATTGTAAAGGCATGGGTGGGATATCATAATAAAGATATTCCACAACTAAAACCACATATACATAATGCCTCCGATATATCTTTTTGTTACTATATTTCGTCAGATCCATCATCAGATAAATTATGCGTTCACAATAAAAACAATATTAATGAAGTGTGTGGAGGATTATTTGAAACTAGTGACAGATTTAATCTATTGAAGAAATTTAATAGATATAATTGTGAGAACTATACAATTACACCACATGAAGGAACTGTTGTATTGTTCCCAAGTAGTTTAATGCATTCAACACTGAAAAAAGACAATTTAAGTGACAGATACGTTATAGCTGGTGACATTAAATTATGTCTAAAAGAAGAATACAATCTTCATCATCAAAGTATGGTAAATCCAAAACTCTGGCTTTCATTTTAGAGGAAAATAAATGGCACAAACACCTATTGGAACTCCTGAATTTATAGATCCTGGATTACCGCCCAGAGTTGATGATGGATTTACTGCCTCAAATATTAATGCATCTGGAATTATCACTGCAACAACTTTTGTTGGTTCTGGTATTACAATTGGAACTGGTGTTACTATTAATGACTCTGGAATACATGCAACAGGTATTGTAACCGCAACTTCTTTTGTTGGTGATGGTTCTAATGTAACAGGTATTTCAACACTTAACATCACAGGTTATAGTGGTGGTGGAGGAGGAGCATTTTCGTATGATAACACCACAAATGTCTTTACAACAAATCTAACATCATTACCAGATAGAGATACTGGTTCTGATAATTTCTTTGTAGGGGCAAATGCAGGAAATCGTATTACAACGGGTTCTCATAATATAGGAATAGGAAAATCTGCCGGAAATCAACTTACTACTGGAAGTCATAATATCTTTTTAGGTTGTCATACAGGATGTAATAACACCGAAGGATGTTATAATAACTTC